>Ga0310695_10000315_pt1 | contig 129041 bp, 111 predicted proteins | sample RumenRJG_04DNA_FD_203882 | JGI IMG/M metagenome (GOLD analysis project Ga0310695, IMG submission 203882) | Bovine rumen microbial communities from Lethbridge, Alberta, Canada - RJG_04 (v2) (version 2) | ecosystem: Host-associated > Mammals > Digestive system > Stomach > Rumen | place: Canada...
CTTTAATCCTTTGTTCCGCCTCGTCAGCACTAATCTGCCCCTCTATATGCTCTTGGGCGGTTTGCTTGAGGAAATCAGAAACGGTCAGTTGATCAACGGCTTGCAGACCGATAGCCGTACGCCAATAGTCTGCACGCTCGCGCACAGATGGCTCCGGAGTTCGAAGATACTTTTCAAACTCCGGAATGTACGGGTTTTCTATGTCCGCCTTCTTTGCCATAAATGCCTGTAGTTACATCACAATATTGACAATCCTGCCGGGGACGACGATGACTTTTTTAGGTGTGTTGCCGGCGAGGTATTTGACGGTGTCTTCGTGCGCAAGGACAAGTTTCTCCACTTCCTCTTTCGGGGTGTCCTTCGGGCACTCAAGCGTGAAACGCACCTTGCCGTTGAACTGCACAGGGTATTTCTGTGTGTCCTCTACGAGATACGCCTCGTTGCAAACGGGCCATTCGGCATTCACAACAAAACTCTCATTGCCGCAACGATGGTACATTTCCTCGGCAATATGCGGAGCGTACGGCGCTAACAGAACGGCTATCGGCTCCAAGATAGCGCGTTTGCTGCACTTGAGTGCGGACAGTTCGTTCTGCGCAATCATGAACGCCGGAATAGAGGTGTTGAACGAGAAGTTCTCTACATCCCACGTGATCTTCTTAATCAGTTTATGCAGGCTGCGGAGTTCCTCTTTCGTCGGTTTCTCGTCCGTGATGTTCTCATACATGTTCCAGAGACGTTTGAGGAAACGGTGCACGCCGTCGATACCGTTGGTGTCCCAAGGTTTGGACATCTCCAGCGGACCGAGGAACATCTCATACAGACGCAGCGTGTCGGCGCCGAACTTAGCGATGACGTCATCGGGGTTCACGACGTTGAACATCGACTTGGACATCTTCTCCACTGCCCAGCCGCATATATACTGTTTCGCACCGGCGGTGTAACCCGTTAATTCGGACGACGTACCATCGGCAAAGACGAACTCGGCGTTCTTGAACTCCGGCATCCATGCACGGAATGCGTTGATATCCAGCACGTCGTTGTTGACGATATTGACATTCACATGAATCGGTTGTACCTTGTCCTTGTATTCGGGATTCTCGATGAGGTTATAGCTGATATACAGGTTACCCGTAGCACCTTCGCCTATATAGCGATAGACGAAGTTCGAACGGCCCTGAATCATACCTTGGTTGATTAGTTTCTTGAATGGTTCGTCCTCGCATATATAGCCGAGGTCGTAAAGGAACTTGTTCCAGAAACGGCTGTAAATCAGGTGTCCCGTAGCATGCTCGGAACCGCCGAGGTAGAGGTCCACCTGCCGCCAGTAAGCGTTCACGTCCTTATCGACAAGCGCTTTGTCATTGTGCGGGTCCATGTAACGCAGATAGTACGCCGACGAGCCTGCGAAGCCCGGCATGGTACAGAGTTCCAATGGGAAGACAGTCTTGTTGTCAATCAGCAATTTATCCACTACCTTGCGGTTCTGCTCATCCCATGCCCAGACAGCGGCGTTGCCCAACGGCGGCTCGCCTGTCTCGGTAGGCAGGAAAGCACTCACCTCCGGCAGTTCGAGCGGCAGACACTCTTCGGGCAGCGTATAAGGCATGCCGTCCTTGTAATAAACCGGGAACGGTTCGCCCCAATAACGCTGGCGCGAGAAAATAGCGTCGCGGAGACGGTAGTTCACTTTCACGCGACCAATACCGGTGTTCGTGATATATTCCTTCATCGCTTGAATTGCGTCCTTGACTTCCATGCCGTTGAGGAAACCGGAGTTGATCATCTTGCCTTCCTTGGCATCGAACGATTCCTCGCTCACATCCGCACCTTCAATCAGCGGAATAATCGGCAGGTTGAAATGTTTCGCAAACGCGTAGTCGCGGCTGTCGTGCGCCGGCACCGCCATGATTGCACCTGTTCCGTAGCCCGCGAGCACGTAATCGGAAATATAAATAGGAATCTCGCCTTGCGTCAGCGGATTGATAGCATAACTTCCCGTAAACACACCCGTCACTTTGCGGTCCGCAATACGCTCACGCTCCGTGCGGTTCTTGCAGCGTGCCAGATAAGCGTCCACTTCCTCTTTCTGTTCCGGCGTAACCACCCTTTGCACATACTCGCTCTCCGGAGCAAGAACCATAAACGTCACGCCGAACACGGTATCTGCACGGGTCGTGAAGATGGTGAATGGCGCATCTTGCCCTTTCACGGTAAACTGCATCTCTGCTCCTTCGGAACGGCCGATCCAGTTGCGTTGCGTCTCTTTGAGAGAATCGGTCCAATCTATTCTATCCAAGCCCTCCAATAGACGTCCGGCATAAGCGCTCACGCGCAGACACCATTGCCTCATCACACGTTGCTCTACCGGATAACCGCCACGGACAGAAAGACCTTCGGACACTTCATCATTGGCGAGCACAGTTCCGAGTTTCGGACACCAGTTCACTTTGGTGTCCGCCAGATAAGCGATGCGGTAGTTCATCAACCGCTCTTGTTTCTCGCGTTCAGAAAGAGTCGCCCATTTCGGGTCATTCGCCTCAAACTCCGCAATCAGTTTGCTAATCGGCTGGGCTTTCTGCGTCTTCGGGTCGAAATAGCTGTTGAACATCTGCACAAACGCCCATTGGGTCCACTTATAGAACTTCGGATCGCAGGTACGCACCTCGCGGTTCCAGTCGTAGCAGAAGCCGATTTTCTTGAGCTGCGAAATATAACGGTCGATGTTCTCGAAGGTCGTTTTCTCGGGGTGTTGTCCGGTCTGAATAGCGTACTGTTCTGCGGGCAGACCATAACTATCAAAACCCATCGGGTGCAACACGTTAAAGCCTTTCAACCGTTTGTAACGGCTGTAAATATCGCTGGCAATGTAGCCTAACGGGTGACCGACATGCAGACCCGCTCCCGAAGGATAAGGGAACATATCCAACACATAGTAGTGCGGCTTGTCGGACTCGTTGGAAACGGTATAAACACCTTTTTCCTCCCAGGCTTTTTGCCACTTTTTCTCAATCTCTGAAAAGTTGTATTCCATATAATATAATTTACGATTTACAAATTTACGATGTACAATTTATTTACGATTTGGTCATTGAATCATTTTCTCATTGACCTTTGCGACTGCAAAGGTACTACTTATTTTTGACATACGCAAGCGTTCGGGCATTTTTTTTGCCTTTCTATCAAAAAATCTGCCTGCGCATACAGGCGGAATGTATGGAGAATTAAAAGCTTTTTAGTTGTCAATATACGCAGCTGGGTTGCGGAGAAAATCATACACATTAACAAAGTATATCCCTTTGTCATCCATGTGCGTGGGTTCCAACATACCGGAAATGACTACACGGCGAAAACCATCCGATAGACGAGTCAGGGAATTTATCTCTTGGCGATATTTGTCTTCGTTTTGAAGTTTATATGCAGATTGAATATATACCCGGGAATAGCCCTTATTGCATACAAAATCCACCTCAAAAGTCTGACGTTTGCGCTTTCCGTCCTCATCTTTTTGCTCTACAACTACTTGTCCGACATCTACCGTATATCCCAGCATTCTCAATTCATTATAAATGAGGTTTTCCATCAGATGTCCTTCTTCGTATTGGCGGAAACCGATACGTGCATTACGCAATCCCAAATCCTCAAAATAGAATTTATAGGGGGTATCAATATATTTGCGGCCTTTAATATCATAGCGGATAGAACGTTCTATCATAAACGCATCCTCTAAATAACTCAAATACTTGGCTACCGTCTCAAAAGAAATGCTACTTTTCTTAACGGAATGGAACGTGTTTACCAATTTGCTGGGATTTGTCATGCAGCCTATCGAAGAAGCTAAAGTGCTAACCAATTCGCTAAGGTCATCATCGTTTAGAATCGTATATCGCTCACGGATGTCACGTAAGTATGTATGCGTAAACTGCTGAAGCAGGTAAGATTTTTTCTTTTCTGCATCCGTCTCGAGAACGACCTGCGGCAAGCCTCCATACAACATGTATTCGTTTAACAAATCCACCATATCCCCTTGACGGAAATCTGCAAACTCTCGGAAAGAAAGAGGATGAACACGGATCTCATCGCCTCGACCTCTAAACTCAGTAATGACATCTTTGCTTAGGAAGCGTGCGTTACTGCCGGTGACAAATACATCTACATTGCTCTTCTTGAGAAAACTATTGAGGACATCTTCGAATTCGCTAACCATCTGCACTTCGTCCAGCATTACATAATAATGTCCGTCATCTGTTATGCGAGAGTAGATATACTCCAGTAGCGTGTCAGGATTACGGAGTGTTTTGTTTAAACGGTCTTCCAAATCAACCTCTATCAAATGGGAAGAATCTACTCCTTTCTCCAATAGGTAGTTATGGAACAAGGTGAATAACAGGTAAGATTTACCGCATCTGCGCATGCCGGTTATCACTTTAATCATCTGATTCCCGCATGCATGAACGAGTTGCTGTAGATATTTATCTCTATTAATTTGCATAGCAAAAATGATTTACTTTCTAAAAAAGTGTGTATTCCCACAAAAATTTCGAGTGCAAAGGTACAACTTTTTTTTGACATATGCAAGAAGTATAGGAATTTTGTAGATTTTTTGCGTGTATTTAGCCCCCGTTTATTCTGCAATTAGCCTCTATTTAGCCTTCATTCCCGTTACCATCTCGTTACCATCTCGTTACCATTACGTACGTCACCGTCCCATTTTTTATCCGTTTGTTGCCCTAAAAAGGTATCCGATTATTAAGAAAAAGGTAAAGGCATCGTACGGTCACGTACAGGATGCTTACGTAATGCGAACGACATAGCCTCGAAATACCCTCGGTAATCGTTAACGAATAACTAAGAGTGACTAAGAACAACTAACGGTCGCGTTCTTAGCCGCAGGGGCACGATTATTACGGCAAATGGGTCGCAAAGATAAAAAAAGTACCTGACCATATTGACCATATTGACCGTTTTTGGGGAGAAACGGTCAATACGGTCAGAACGGTCAAAACAAAAAATGCATGTGAGATGTGGCAGAAGTGGCAGAAATGGCAGAAAAGCGAGGAATTTATGCCACTTATGCCAGTGCAAATTATTACACAAGCGGCTAAAATGGAAGAGGAGATTTTTTTATCTGTCCAAAATTACCTAAAATGATTCCAAAAATTTTGTTATCTTTCACAAAAGACGCAAAGGAAACAAAATTGCACGTATATAAAAATGCACGTGAGACTATGGGACTTTGGGACTTTAAAGTCTCATAGTCTCAAAGTCTCATTGCAAATTTTTACTATTTTTCAGCACTTACGATATAGGCGTCCTATGGGCATGTTCAGGATGATTGTCAACTTTTTCAGGACGAATGTCTATGTTTTTAGTAAATCGCATACTTTTGACTTTTTACCTTTTTTCTGGACTTGTGGTATAGGCATCATACGGTTATGTACAGGATGATCGTCATAATAGAGGGAATTGAAAGGTGTTTATATACAAAACAAGCGGGTAACTCAATGAGTCCCCGCTTGCATCCTTTGAACTCGGTCACTTCGTACTTTACTTGACTTCTTAGCCTTACGGCACGATTATTTCTTGACCTTGGAGAGTATAGATCTTATCTCCACGGAGAATATATACTTGACCGTCAATTATTATTTTGTGCGGTATTGAACTATCTATATGAATATCCTCGATGCCTTCGCTGGCTTCGCGGAAATAAGCGGTTAGTTCTATATCTCTATCAATTATGATTGTTCTTGGGTTTTCTGTGTTTCCGTCACTCCAACGCTCAAACTCATATCGCTCATAAGACGGATAAGCTTCCAAACGTATCACGTCTTGATAATAGAATTGGTTTTCTCCGCTATAATTAACACTACCCATATTATAATCATTAGAGTAAATATTGACTGAATAGAGATGTTTTCCAAAAATAGGATACAAATACATTTCTCCAGTTATGGTGATTGTCCTTGTCGTTTCATAAAGACCATCATCCCAACTGTAAAAATCGTAGCCTTTATTTGGAATAGCAGTAACCGATATTTCCGCCATGTAAGGATATGAACCTCCTCCTATGGTGTAACCATCTTCTTCGTTGTAGTCATATACAGCAAATGTATCAGGCTCAAATATCGCAATCAATGTCGTATCATTTTCTACAACAAATTGACGCGGATTTTCTTTGTTCTCATCGCTCCATTGGGCAAAATGGTAGCCATAATTCGGGTACGCTGAAATCTCAATTGTAGATAAATATTCCGCTGTTGTTGATCCATATGCATATCCCATTTCTTCGTTCTTGGATTGAATAGTTACTGTATAAGTTTCTGGTGTAAAATGGGCAACCATTTCCATATCATTTACAATATTAAATGTGTATGTTTGTTCTTTTGAGTAAGAATCTCCATTCCAAAAATAAAACTTGTAACCATGTTTAGGTGTTGCTGAAATAGTAACTTCAGTATTATAGGGGTATGTCCCGGAACCGACAACAGTTCCTTTTTCGTCATCGCACGAAAGAGTAAGGGTTACATTATTATATTCCAGTTCGGCACTTAATATTGTGTCTTGGTCCACTTTAATAGAGCGAGGATTGTCTGTGTTTCCATCGCTCCATTGTACAAAGTGAGCCCATGAATATGGAGTAACTTCTATTGTAAGAGTGGAATCCGAACAGTCAGGAGTATGAAGCAAAGCGATTGATCCAAGTTCACTATCGTTAATATCTACTTGATATGAAAAGTCAAATGTCGGTTCTTGCAAAAGATCCTTATACCCAATAATATTAGAATAAATATCATACGTGCCGCAAGGGATATAAATATCTTTTAAACTATCTGTATAAGCAAGGGTGCTTCTACTATATCGAAAAGGTCGTAAGGATTTGAAGGTAATATCCTTTAGAGGGTTATGTGAAATAAAGCTATCGCCTATTGTATCTACATTTTCGGGGATAACTATTGATGTCATAGAACATGATCCAAAAGCCATTTTTCCTATACTTAACAAACTATCATTCAATGTTACATTTTTAAGATTCTTGCAAAGATAAAAAGCTTGACTTTCTATATTCTTAACGTTGGAATCTAAAGTCAAAGAGACCAGAGAAGTATCACCACAGAAGGCATACTTGGAGATGTTGTTGTTTATCTCAAGATTTGTTACTAACTCTCCATTCAAATAAAGATTTTGAGCATATAATAATGGTTGGGATGTTATAAACTCAAAAAATATCTGACTCCATTTGTAAATATCTTTCGTATGCACATATTTCAAACTATTGGTTGCTGAAAAAGCCGCATATTTTATAGAATCAATCGTTGTCGGTATATATACACATTTTATTGTAGATCCGTGAAACGCATGTTCTTCAATATTGGTTATACCCTCTGGGATGATAACAGTATCTAAATTACAGCCCATGAACTGCCCGTATTTGACGCGTTGCACAGAGTCGGGAAGAGTAATGCTACTTACCAAATTTCCATCTGCATACAAATCAAAATTGTGTTGCAGTACATAAGGGCTATTAAAATCGATGTTATACCACTGGGACAAAGTTGGAATATAAACCGATTCCAAATTTGGACAAGCAAAATCTGCAGGAGAATCCATTTTTTTGATAGTGGACGCTAAACGTATTGTTTTTACCGTGCTTGGATTATTCACATAACTGGTCGCAGGCGCAAAGGCATATCTTCTCACTTCTTCAAATCCTTCAGGCACAGTAATATCTTCTCTTTGACATACTGGATAACAAATTAACACTTTACCAGTTTTGTCACATAAGCATCCAGACACTGAACTATAGTACGGATTTTCGGCATCCACTTCAAACCATTCTAAATGTTTCATTATAGTGAATGGTTGCAAAGAACAAGCTATGAATTTTATGGTCTTCGGAATTTTTATTCCTCTGTATATATCGTATGCAGGGGAAAAATATTCGAAATTTAATATGGAATCTACGATATAAAATTTATTGTTGATGCTTATTGTCTCAGGAACCTCAACGTATATCGCACTGGAGTCAATATAATTATTCTCTGTCAAGTACTCCAACCACGAAATATTGTTATCTTGTCCTAAAGCTGTTATTCGTGAAATCTTTGCATTGTGATTTAATAAATTCACCTGATACTTAATTTCATAGCGATAGTATCTTGTTTGACTACCATTCATTTCGTAATGAATAGTATCACAATAGATGATAGTGGTGTCTTTAATGTTGTTAACTGCATTTGCAAATATAGAAAAACAAAGGCAGACAAAAAGGAGTGATAAAAGACGTTTCATAATATCAAATATTTAAAAGTTCATGAATTGCACTTAACAAACTCTCCGCAGAAAGGCGATTGAGTTGATTGTTGAGAAGATAATTGTTCGGTTGTTCAGACCTGTAATTGTGAAAATGGATAAAAGAGTAGCCCTTTGCATTTTCTCTTGCCTGTTTCATCGGTTCTCCGTTTGGACGGGCGGCACCAATAATAATCCAAGGCTCATTTTTCTCCAAATAAGCTTTTGTGTCGGCGAAGACATGCGTGCCCGGATCGCCTTGCGATTGAATGAGTACCAAATGATTGTTCATTTGGAAAGCCACTGTTCGGTCGGCTCGATACTCTTTCGCTTCTTCCTCGTTATGAGGGAAAGCATCTAATTTGTCGAAGTTCTGTGCCTCCAACATTCTAATTAGGCAGAGAAGCGTTGCAGATTTGCCACTATCTTCATCTGCATCAATACAAATAAAGTATTTATTCATAATGGTAAAATTTGGTTATACATATATACACGAAAAACGTGAGGCTTGTTAGCTTCAATCTGGAGTGTTGAGGATTTCTGGACTACCTATACCAACCAAATATCTACCGAACAAGACTCACGCAATGCGTGAGCATGAAAGCCTTGTTCTTGGTTGGTAATGTTTGAAAGTGTCCAGTTTTCAACACCCCAAGTTCTTAGCTGAATGCTTTATTATTTATGTATGTTGTTTGTCTGTTGTTTTATGCCATAGGCGATTTTTGTTTCTTTATATTTCTTTATTTCTATATTTGTCTTTCTCCTTTTCCGGAGTGCTCGGAAGCACCGTCTCGGAGAGGGGACGATTATTTTATTTTGTTATAGGCGGGATTTATTATTTTACATGTTTTAGTATATCATCTTGTTGAACTATCGCAAATTTTGCGACAACTGGATTCTAATTTCTCCCTAATGTGCAATTTTTGCACTTTGAAAATGTATTATTTGTACTTTTTTGGAACTTGTTCGGGTACTTGTTCGGGTTTTACACTTGGTATTACTATACATTTAATATACCAACTCCCAATAATCTTGTCCGCGATAATTATTACGTTCAAGGAACCTGTCTTTAATCAAGGTTGCTACTAGCGATTTTACCTCTGTTTCCGACTTGCCCAGACGGATAGCTATCTGTTTTTCCGTTTCGGTATCATATTGTCGAACCGTACGTAAGATAGCTATCTCGTCCTTATTACATTTTCTCCTCTCGCGGTCAGCACTTCCGGGAATAATGTCGTATGTGCAAGCGAATCCACCTATTTCCTTTTGGCGGATATATTCCTCATAATTGGGAAGATTTTCTATTTCTTGCGTATTGGTCATCTATTTATCCTCGTTATCTTCGAATGGCAATTCTGCTTTGCCTTTTTCTTCTATCGGACGGATGTGGTCGGAAGCGCGTTCGGATGAGATGACGGAATGACCTAAACGACTCTCAATGTCTGCGCGGGCGTTACGGGCAACCTCGCCACCTTCTTTGGCTGTTTGGCGGCTCTGAGCCATGCCTTTTGGATTACGCTGACGGGATATTTCCGTGGCGGTCACTTCGGCAAGCGTGTTTAGAGCCAGTTCTACATTCGTCATGTTATCACGCAAGTTCTCTTTGGTCAGACCTTTGTGACGTTTGTATTCACCGGTGGTCATTCCGCTCCAAGCCTGCGTAAGGACATTCGTAAGAATCGCAAAGTCCTTCTGCTCCGTAATACCTGCACGATGCCATTCATCCGTCAACTCTTTGCGCATTTCGATGGAGCGCATCCTTTCGTTAATCCATTTGTCGGAATAACCTTGGCGGCGATAATCCTCCACTGCCATTTGGAAGGTCAGTTCCGGGTCGATGATCTGGTCAATACGTTGCTCGCCTAACTTAGCCAACCACTGTTTGACAGGCTCCGCTTTCTTAGATGGAATAGACTGAATGAGACGGAATATACCTTGTAAATCAGCCGCTTGAACTTTTCTCCGTTTTCCATCAAAAGCTCTCATTTCAACAGGGGTACAAATTGTACCCCACTTGGAATCTAATTCCGGATCACGTGCGCGCATTTTCTTAATGTATTGCTTGGCATCGGCACTATCCGTTAATACCTGTACTATATCCACGACAGAGAAATAGTACTTTTCTTGCTCGGCATCCCACACAATGCGGACACGCTTTCCTTCAAAGAGTTGTATGGCAAAATTATCGTCCATCGTTCTGTGGTATTCTTATAGCAACTTCTTCACTTGCTCATAAACATTTTGTGCCGTGAAGCCGAGTTTCTCATCCAGCACTTTGTACGGTGCGCTGAAGCCGAAGGATTCGAGTCCCCAGATAGCACCGTTCTCGCCTACCAGGCCTTCGAGCGTGCAAGGTAGACCGGCCGTCATACCGAAACGTTTGATACCCTTCGGCAGCACTTCATCCTGGTACGCCTTGTCCTGGAGACGGAAGACACCTTCGGAAGGCACGCTGACGATCTGCAGACGAATACCCTCTGCGCGGAGCAGTTCAGCGCCGGCCAGCAAGGTGCTTACCTCGCTACCCGAAGCCAGCAGTACGACCTGCGGGTTCTCATCTTTGGAAACGATATACGCACCTTTGCGGAAGCCCTCGAGGTTGACGTTGGGCACCGGCGCGATGTCTTGACGGCTGAGGATGAGCGCAGTAGGCGTAGCGGTGTTCTCGATGGCTGCACGCCAAGCGAGCGTGGTCTCTTCGGCATCCGCGGGGCGGAGCACGAGCATGGACGGCGCACCGTGGTGGTTATGCAGTTTCTCCATGAGACGGATCTGTGCTTCTTGCTCTACCGGTTCGTGGGTCGGACCATCTTCGCCGACACGGAACGCGTCGTGGCTCCAGATGAATTTCACCGGCAGTTCCATCAGCGCAGCCATACGTACGGCAGGCTTCATATAATCGCTGAAGACGAAGAACGTACCGCAAGCGGGGATGATACCGCCATGCAGCGCCATACCGATCATGACGCACGCCATGGTGAGTTCGGAGACACCTGCTTGCAGGAACTGACCGGAGAAATCGCCTTTCTTGAAGGCGTGGGTCTTCTTGAGGAAACCGTCGGTCTTATCGGAGTTCGAGAGGTCCGCGGAAGAAACAATCATATTGCCCACATTCTCAGCGAGGAAGGAGAGAACTACGCCGCTTGCGTTGCGGGTAGCGGCTCCGGCTTTCTGCTGAATGAGAGACCAGTCGATGCATGGCGTCTCGCCGGACATGAAGGTCTCGTATTCGTTGGCTGCGAGCGGGTTCGCTTGTTTCCACTTGTAGTATGCCTCGTATTTCTTGTTGCACAACTCGCGCAATTCAGCTGCGCGGTCATCATACAGTTTCTTTACTTCCGGGAAGATCTGGAACGGGTCTTCGGGGTTGCCTCCGAGATGTTCGATGGTCTTCTCAAAGGATGCTCCGGCTTTGGAGAGCGGTGCGCCGTGAGTCGAACATTTGCCTTCCCAATTAGCACCTTCGGCAGTCACGCAACCCTTGCCCATGGTTGTATGACCGATGATGAGCGACGGCTCGCCTTTGTGGGCTTTGGCTCTGATGAGGGCCTCGCGGATGGCGTCGGGATCGTTGCCCGGGATCTCCTGTACGTACCATCCCCACGCTTTGTATTTGGCTGCCACATCTTCAGAGGTCACTTCGCTGCAACCCGTCGAGAGTTGGATGGTGTTGGAGTCATAGAACATGACGAGGTTGTCGAGTCCGAGGTGTCCTGCCAAACGTCCTGCTCCTTGCGAGATCTCCTCCTGCACGCCACCATCGGAGATGAAGGCATAGATGGTCGGGTTATGAATCTCGCCGTAACGCTGGTTGAACCATTTGGCAGCGATGGCTGCGCCGACCGCGAAGGTATGTCCCTGACCGAGCGGACCGGACGTGTTCTCAATCATTCGCTCAATCTCACGCTCGGGGTGTCCGGGAGTAACCGAACCCCATTGACGGAGGTTCTTGAGATCTTCGAGCGTGAATTTTCCGGCTAAACAGAGCTGTCCGTAAAGCATCGGCGCCATGTGTCCAGGATCCAAGAAGAAGCGGTCACGCGCTTCCCAACCGGCGTTGTCCGGGTCGTATTCGAGGAACTCGCTAAAGAGGACGTTGATAAAATCTGCTCCACCCATAGCACCGCCCGGGTGACCACTCTTTGCTTTTTCTACTGCTGCGGCAGCCAGGATACGAATGTTATCCGCTGCACGATTCAAAAGTTGTGTCTTGTTCATAATATTTAGAGATATAATTTTTGCCTAGCTTTCCTGCAACCCAAGCCTTGACTGTCGCTTGACCGTCGTTTGACCGTCGTTCAAAGACCGTAATTTGGCAGTATTTGGAGAGGGTTGTAAAATTAAAATTTCCAGCCGATGTGGTAACTGAGTCCCCACGCGGTGTCTCCTCGGAAACCGAATCCCGGTACATAAACAGGTGCCATCTGTTCAGCGGTTAGTCCTTCGGCTTGGCGTGTGAACATGATTTTAAGCCTTCCTTGCCATCCCATGTATAAGCCTCCTTGCACATTTGAGCGTTTATTTTCCCATATTTGCACCTGACATCCCAAAACGACTTCTCCCCAACAATCGGCTCTTTTGGGCTGAAAAGCAGAAGCAATTCGAACTCCCACGAGGAGTGCGTGCGGCGATTCGGGATGTCGTTTCAAAGGGTTGATGTCGCATCCGACGCGGAAGAATCCTCCGTATGCGTTATATCGGATACTATCGCCTCTTTCTGCCTTTCCTCCTCCGACACCAGCTTCGAGTGTCGGATAGAAGCGTTTTGCCAAACGGACGTTAGCCGCCAATTCAATTTGTTGCAAGCGTCCATTGTTTAGAGCGGCTTCCAAAGCCGCAGCTCCCAGGTCGAGTTTCAACGTGACTCCCTGATAGACAGAAGGTTTCTTTACCTCGGTAGTGTCCGCCGCCCAAAGCCCGACGCACAGGACCAACAAGAGCACTATGTTACATAAGCGTTTTCGCCTCATTCTTCAATTCCTCAAGCGCTTTATCAGTGGGGGTAGTACCATTGGAGGCATAAGCAGTCAGCAATGCCGTGGCATAATTCTGTGCAGTAGCACCGGGAGGCAGTTGTGCGGCGATAGAGATGACAAAAGCCGCCATTTGGTCACGCGAAGAGATAATAAGATCCCACACCTCGTCGCTGACATACACCTGCTGGCTTTGGTTATGGTCAAACTCCGCACGGATAGTTTGCAACATATATTGCTGCATCTGACCGATTGACCAAGTAGTCATGGCGTCCGGTTCCTTATCGCGGAGCTCCATCAACATATGCTCAGGTTTGGTACGCTCCAACAATAACGCCAAGCGCTCATAAGCCCGCAAACGAATAGGGGAGATCGTCTTCTGACTTTCCTTTTTCAACTCCCATTGACGTTTACGTTCCTCATTACGGAACTGCGAGTACTGGATCACCCAGAACCCGAAAATCATCACCACAACAATTAGAATAATCAGCATTGTAGTTGTCATCTTTCTTTTCCTTTCACCTTTGCGGCTGCAAAGGTAGTAAAAAAAAATGACATGTGCAAATTTATTCAAACTTTTTGTTGGCTTTGTGTGCGGAGCGTTGCGTAAGGCGTTGTTGAGAACGCGTCATGTGCGGATTTCGGTAATGATTCCGACGCACATCCCTGCCAGTAATGATCTCATACCACACACAAGCTGCGGTATATCGACCATAGACATAATTAAGATGATACCCATCGCGACAGAGAGAATCTCCTAATTTGGTTGCCCTTGCGTTTTGGATCGCCAAACCGCAGGGAATGAGTTTTAGTTGAGAATTCTTATCTCGGCAAGGCCTCGAACGATCGGCTGAAGCCGTATGGAAGATTGACAATTGATAATTAGCCGTATCCATCACATACTGCGTGCAAGCAACGATGGAGTCCCACATCTCGGTTTGGGAGTTGTGATAGCGAGGATAAGCGGGGTGTTTGGCGTCTTGGCTGTATGCCCAAGTCTGCATCCAACAGAGTTGGGTTTGGGGCTGATAAGCAAGGACGGTGTCGATGAGGAGTGAGAGCCAAGGCTCGTAAGAAGAACGGATACCGGAGTCGTGGCTCGCCTGTTGGAGGGAAATGAAATCATACTTGCCGTCACGGAGTGCTTGGCGGAGCGAGATAGTGTCTTTGACAAGACGAAACCTTTCCCCATCCCTCTCTTTCTGAGAGGGAGAAAGGTTTGTACAAACACGATGGGAATAGGCGGCGGTGTCTTTTTGCAGGAACTCAGCATGTTGCTGCAGCGAACAACCGCCATAATAGAGGTTGTGGACCTCGACCTCAATACCTTTCGCGTCGCAGAGCGGCACGAGTTCCTGCTCCACTGCATCCCAAGAGAAGGAGTTTCCGATGCAAAGGACGCGGATGAGTAAAATTATGGATAATTTTATCATCGGTAAAACGTTAAACTGTTAAGCTGTTAAATCGTTAAATTGTTAGTGTGCTTCGAGCCAGTTGTTCCCCACTCCACACTCGGCGATAAGGGGAACGGAGAGATGGACGGCATTCTGCATCTCAGAGACCACGATCTCGCGTACACGCTCTACTTCGGCAGCAGGGACGTTGAAGTTGAGTTCGTCATGGACCTGCATCGTCATCTGGGCTTGCAGTTTCTCCTCTTTTAAACGGCGGTGGATAGAGACCATCGCCATTTTGATGATGTCGGCAGCGGTTCCTTGAATAGGCGCGTTAACTGCGTTGCGTTCAGCAAACGAGCGGACGGTAGCATTCTGCGAATGGATATCCGGAAGGTAACGTTTGCGGCCAAAGAGCGTCTCTGCGTAGCCCTTTTGGCGCGCGAGCTCTTTCTGGGATTCAATATAACTGATGACCCTCGGGAAAGCTGCGAAATAATCGTCAATGAGTTGTTTGGCTTCGGAACGGCTGCATTCCAATTGTTGCGCCAAACCAAAAGCAGAGATACCATAAATGATACCGAAGTTGGCTGTTTTGGCTTTTCTGCGCTGGTCTTTGGTCACTTGATCGATAGGCAGACCGTAAATCTTCGCTGCCGTAGCAGCGTGGATATCCTGCCCCGACCGGAACGCCGCTAACATATGTTCATCCTGGCTGAAATGCGCCATAAGCCGGAGCTCAATCTGGCTGTAGTCGGCAGAGAGGAAGAGACATCCCTCATCAGGGATGACCGCTTCACGTATGAAACGTCCTCGCTCGGAACGGATAGGCAGGTTTTGCAGATTCGGGTTACTTGACGAGAGACGGCCTGTGGCAGTAACCGTCTGGTTGTATGTCGTGTGGATTTTTCCGTCCGCAGCGATATAACCCGGCAGAGCTGCTATATACGTGGTTATCAGTTTTTTCAGTTCGCGGTAATCCAAGATCAGCCCCACAATCTCATGCTTCTCTTTGAGCGCCATAAGCACTTCTTCGGATGTGGAATATTGTCCATTTTTGGATTTCTTCGCCTTGCTGTCCAGTTTGAGTTTATCGAACAGGAGTTCGCCCACCTGTCGGGGGCTGTTGATATTAAAAGGTTCGCCTGCAAGGTCGTAGATTTTCTGCTCCAAAGCATTCAGTTCATCAGTAAGAGCTATCTCAGCACTTTTCAGTTTATCCACGTCGATACGGACTCCGGCGGCTTCCATTTCACGCAACACCTCGACCAAGGGCAATTCCACTTCGTTATAGAGGTTCCAGAGGTCGGTATCGGCTTTGAGAGCCTCCCAATCGGGTTCTTTATTGGGGTTGAAGGCTACTTCCGGGTTGAGGAGGTATTGGCACAATCGAGCTTCGATGGTATCGAATGAATTTACCATTTGGTCATTTTGCTCTTCGGGTTCTGCGAAGAGGTCGAGCTGGTTGGGGTCAGCGGGCTTGGCTTTTTTGGATGTTGGTTTATCCGCCAAACTCGGCGGATTGATGGAGGAGGGGGCAAGTTTCTTGAGGAGGGTGTTGAACTCGAGGTCTTGATAGAGGGCAGTGAGGGCATCAAGTTTGGGTTCTTTCTTAGCGAGAAGGTCTTCGTCTAAGTCAATAGGAACATCCGTACGTATAGTAGCCAGGAAACGTGAGAACTTGATCTCCTCGACTTGAGATTCCACTTTCGTACGCAGGGCACCCTTGATCTCATCGGTATGAGCGAGCATGTTGTCAATATCGCCAAACTGCTGCAATAGTGCCACCGCGGTCTTCTCCCCCACTCCTTTACAGCCGGGGATATTATCGGAAGCATCACCCATAAGTCCCAGCAAATCAATGACTTGTTCTTTACGCTGCAATCCGTATTTGTCACACACTTCCTTAGGCCCCATCAACTCAAAACCTCCAGAATGACGCGGACGATACATGAACACATGGTCGGAGACAAGTTGCCCGTAGTCCTTATCTGGTGTCGCCATATAGACTTCGTATCCCGCCTGTTCTCCTTTCTTGGAAAGCGTACCGATAACGTCATCGGCTTCAAATCCGGGGACTTCCAGCACAGGGATATTCATTGCCTCCAGGATCTGCTTAATAACCGGAACCGCTTTCCGGATATCTTCCGGAGTCTCTGGACGTTGCGCTTTGTATTGCTCGTACGCCTCATGCCGGAAGGTCCCCCCGGCAGGATCAAATGCCACACCAAGATGGGTCGGGTTGATTTTCTTGATCAGATCCTCTAAGGTTACGCAAAAACCGAATATAGCAGAGGTATTCTCTCCCTTGCTATTCATTCGCGGCACGCGGATAAAAGCGTAGTACGCGCGGAAAATCATCGCGTAAGCATCAATAAGAAGAAGCTTTTTCATTTACGATTTGACGATTTACGATTTACCATTTAATAGGCTCGAGGCCGTTTTTAATCAAATAATTATTGGCGGCAGAGAAATGTCCACAACCGTCGAATCCGCGGTAAACGGAAAGGGGCGAAGGATGCGATGTTTGAAGCACTAAGTGTTTCTTGCGGTCGATGAACTGTCCTTTTCGCTGTGCGTACGATCCCCACAACATAAAGACCAGATGTTCGCGTTCACTATTGAGCGCAGCGATCGCAGCGTCGGTCAGTTCCTCCCATCCTTTTCCCTGATGGCTGCCGGCTTTGTGCGCTTCGACGGTGAGGGTCGCGTTGAGAAGGAGGACACCTTGTTCCGCCCAACGGCGAAGATCTCCGGAGGCAGGAATAGGTGTACCTAAATCACGATGGATCTCCTTGTATATATTCGCGAGCGAAGGAGGTATTTGCACTCCATCAGGAACAGAGAAAGAGAGCCCCATCGCCTGTCCCGGTTCATGATACGGGTCTTGCCCTATAATCACCACTCTTACGCGCTCAAAAGGACAAGAATCGAAGGCGTTAAAAATAAGGCCCGCCGGCGGAAAACACCGACAGGTCTTATATTGTTGGCGCACATATTGGGTGAGGAGTTCGAAATAAGGCTTGTCAAACTCCGTCTGCAATACGCGTTGCCAAGATGGATCTATTCTAACTTGCATCAGTCCACAATTAACATAGCGTCGCCGTAATCGCCGAAGTGATATCCTTCTTTGACAGCCTCTTCATAGGCGTGCATCGTCTCTTCATAACCTGCGAAAGCCGCAACCATCAGTAACTGACTTGACATCGGCATGTAGAAGTTCACGAAGAATCGGTCCGCTACCGAGAAAGTATAAGGCGGGAAAATAAACTTATTTGTCCATCCGTCATAAGCTTTCAGCATGCCGTTCGTACCAGCCACATGCTCCAATCCTCTCATCACTTCCGTTCCGACAGCACACACATGTTTCTGGTTCTCACGCGTACGATTAACCAAATCTACCATCTTCTCGGACAAGATAATCTGCTCGGACTCCATCTTATTCTTCGTCAAGTCCTCCACATCGATATCCTTGAAAATACCAAGTGACACATGGCTTGTCATGAAGGTGGTTTCAATGCCACGGATCTCCATTCGCTTGAGCAGTTGTTTGGAGAAATGCAGACCGGAAGCAGGGGCAGCAACGGCTCCTATCTTATCTGCAAAAATAGTTTGGTAACGCTCAATATCCATTTCGCGCACAGGCTGGTCATGGAAAACCTCTTCGTACTGAGCTTGCGTCTCGGCATCCATCGGGCGACGGATATATTTGGGCAGCGGTGCGCTACCCAAAGCATATAAACGAGGCACAAACTCTTCGTTATCATAATCGGTCAAGAAACGGAACGTACGACCACGGCTGGTAGTGTTATCTATCACTTCCGCAACGATAGACGGATCATCGTCGAAAGTGAGCTTATTACCGATACGGATCTTACGTGCCGGATCAACCAGCACATCCCAATAACGCGCTTTATGGTTCAGTTCACGCAACAGGAACACTTCAATCAAAGCGTTCGTTTTCTCCTTATGCGCCCATAAACGAGCCGGGAAAACCTTACTGTCATTGAAAACAAACAAATCGCCATCATCGAAATATTGTACCAATTCGTTGACGGTTTTATGCTCTATCTCACCTGTCTTGCGGTGCAACACCATCATACGCGCATCATCGCGGTACGACGCAGGGAATTGCGCAATCAGTTCCTCAGGCAGCCGAAATTTGAACTGGCTGAGTCTCATATCATTCGCTTTATACATATTCTTTATAGGGTTTCAGCCGTCAACCGACAGCTTTCAGTTTGCAATTTTTCTAAAAATTGTTCTATCGTCATACAATCCTCCACGCGCGTGTTTCCGACACGGGTTCGCCGCAGAGCTATCAAATGGGCGCCCGACTCCAAACGCTCTCCTATATCGCGCGCCAAGGCGCGTATATACGTTCCTTTTGAACACACCACACGGATGGTCAGTTGCATCGTCTGTTCGTCAAAGGACAGCACTTCTATCTCATCTATCTTCAACAGTTTCGGTTTGAGCTCCACCGTCTCGCCTTTACGGGCAAAATCATAGGCACGTTTGCCATTAATCTGCACGGCAGAGAAGATGGGCGGTACTTGCCACTGCTCTCCCAGAAACTGGGGGATCGTCTTGTCAATCAACTCACGTGTGATATGCGCAGTTGGATAGGTAGCATCAATCTCCTTCTCCAAGTCAAAAGAGGGTGTTGTTGCCCCCAATTGGAGCGTGGCTATATACTCCTTCACGTCATACTGGAGTTGGTCAATCAACTTCGTTTTCTTACCCGTACAAACGATCACCACACCAGTTGCCAAGGGGTCCAAAGTGCCAGAATGACCGACCTTCAGTTTTTTCGTCCCTAACTTGCGGCAGAGATTATATCTCACTTTGGCTACCAGATCAAAAGAGGTCCAATGGAGCGGCTTGTCAAACGCCAAAATCTCACCTGTCACAAAATCCCACATATCAGCAAACGGTTGCAATAATAGCCGTAGTACCGATGATAGCGCAGTAAAGGGAGAACCATATTAGACGCTGACGACGTACTACCTCTAACATAAAACGGCATGCCAGACAACCCGTTACAAAAGCCGCAAGAAAGCCGACTACCGCAGGGATTATCTCCAACTCACTCGTTACCTCGCCCTGAACAATCTTAATTCCATCCAGCAGCGCTTCGCCCAAAATCGGAATGAGTACCATCAGAAACGAGAACTGCGCAACGCTCTCTTTCTTCACACCACAAAGCAGACCTGTAGCGATAGTAGTACCAGACCGGCTCAAACCGGGCAATACCGCACAAGCTTGTGCGATACCGATGATAAAGGCATCCTTGAAACCCACTTCGTGACCTTTTGTCTGACGCCCTTTTTGCAGCCACTCGCTCAGTGCCAGTAATAAAGCCGTTACCAACAGACATATGCCCACTAACAGCAAACCATTGCCGAAAAGGGTCTCTACTTCTTCTTTGAAGAAAATACCCACTACGAAAACAGGTATCATCGAGACGAAAATCTTCGCCACATAGTTTTTCTCGTTATTCCACTTCGGCGTAGTGAATGTACCCACGAATAGTTGTGCCACCTCTCTCCAGAGAACCACTAAGGTCGAGAGCACAGTAGCAGCATGCACTAACACAGCAAAACTCAGATTATCGTCTCCAGAAGTGCCCAACAGCGCGTGACCTATCTCCAGATGTCCCGATGAAGAAACCGGCAGAAACTCAGTCAAGCCCTGCACAATGCCTAATATCAATGCTTCTAACCAACTCATTTCTTAGCACGGAATAAGATAGCAAAAATCATGCCTACAAAACCGAAGAGAGCAACCATCGGGCCCAACGTTATGCGGCGGAAAGAGAAAATATCAGGATTATACTCCTCACCGGAAGGAGCTCCCACCATCAGGGCAAAACCGATCACAATGATAGCAAAACAAACAGCTATCAAAATAAGATTGAGTTTGGGTAATGTATGTTTCATAAAAAGAATTCAGATTTTAAATCTCATATAGTGAGTTGTTATCCATGCGGATGTATTTGCCGGTAGCAATAAGCGAAGCAAAAAGAGTGATCAGCAAACCGCTGCATAACACAATACCACAAACAATTGCAATATTCTGCCATGTAAGCGGCATAAGCAACAATCCCATACGGAACTGTACGTAATACACCATACCACTAAGTACCGCCAATGCTGCGATTCCCGAGAGAAAACCGATCAGCACGTTACGCAAAACAAACGGACGTCGAATCACCCACGATGTAGCACCCACTAATGTCATCGTATTAATCAAAAAGCGCTTTGCATAAATCTGCAAACGAATTGTATTGACAATCAACACCATCGAAACCAACAAGAGCAACAAAGCAGCTCCCAGCAGTATAAATGAGAAATCATGCACGTTTCGATTCATCAAATCCGCCAAATCATGAGGATAGATTACTTGCGACACATATGGCAACGACTCCAATTTCGAAACCATAACCGCCAAACTATCCGGATGGCTATAGGCATCGGACGGATGTATCTCATAACTTGCGGAAAGCGGATTATAGCCCAGAAAGGCAGTTGGGTCTTCACCCAACGAGGTTATATGTTCATGCAAAGCGTCCTCTTTGGACACATAGCGATAACTACTATACCCTTCATTGACATCCAACATCCGCTCAAGACGGGCACACTGCGTGCTATCTGCCTCTTCGGTCAATACTACCGTTAGCGTAATGTTCTCACGCATGCGCGTAAGAAGCGCTCCTGCCGATAGCAGGAGCACACTTTCCAACCCAATCAGACATAACACAAGCGTTACGCTGACTGCGGAAATGAAATAAGAATTTCTAAATCTGTGCTTACGCATTAATACTCCCAAAGATCTTGCTCAAAATTAAGCAACTCTGTTGCGATACGTTCTTGCTCCTGGCGCACCTTTTCTTCATCGCCCGTATAATCGGGGATCCAACGGTTATACATATTGCCCTCACCTACAATGTACGAAGTGTAAAGACGTTTTTGGAAAAACTCGTCAAAGGTTACACGTTTCGTCTCGTTGCGGTTAGGTATAGCATACTGCATAGCCAGATAGGGACGAAGTCCATCAAACGGAATCCAGAACATAATCGACTCACGCAAAGATTGCATAATATTCGAATTGTCACGTGTGGATATCTTATCTGACTGAAGAGGAGCTATCGCCATAATCTTTGTATGGAGGCGCGATGTGTGCTTGTCGAAGAACACAATCTCTTGCGTTAGATACTTAATCTGATTCTTAACGATTTTCTCAAACGGATAGAAGTGGAAAGATAACTCGTCAGCAATACTGTCATAGTGTACCAACATAGCATCCGAAGAAGAGATATCATAGTGCGAAGGATCATCCGAATAGTCCACCAGAGGATCATCCACCATAAACATCATCGGAATAGAAGTACGGCTAACAGGATCCTGTTTGAAATCAGGCTTGATGGTCTCCATATTCTTCTCGTAAATCGGCATACCATCCACCACTGCATCCGTAATCACTTTAAAGAGATTACGATAGTCGATATCATCCGATTTGGTTGGGAAATACAACTGATAGTTCTGCTTATAGCGCATATCGATAATACGATACACATAGCGGGACCATATTACGTCATCCCAACGATGATCTACCATCACGATGGTATCATGTGCTTCTGAATACTCCTCTGTCTGGATACGGGCACTACCCACCTCATCGAAGAACGAGATAACCTTATGCTGCGCGTGTGCCGTAAAGACACCCAGCATTAAGCATGCAATAATACTAAGTTTCTTAATCATATTCTTTTGGTATTAATTCAGATATAGAGGAATTGGTGCCAAACGGGTTTCTTTACCATCCGGACCTTTTGCGCGAACATCCGTAATGACCACGATAGCACCCATTTTCAGTTTACCAAGGCGATCCATCTGATCTCGAGTAAACTTATTACCGCGCGCCTCGGTAAAGACTCCGTTGATATTAACCTTAAAGCTTGTGATGTCGTACGGGAGGTCCAACAAACCATCCGGTCCATACGAAGCAATCACAGTAGCCGATGAATTCAAGAGCGCACCACGGGAAATACTACCTTCATTATACTCTTTTTCACCAGACTTAAAGTAAGCACCCGGTTTTGGCAATGCTTTAACACGATAATCTCGGCTACCCATAGACTGCATACGACCGTCCAGTTCTGCCGAAACAGAAATCGTAACACTCTTCGTATTATCGCCCGGTTTGATGATCCAAAGACCACCTTGCTGACGAACAGTAGCTCCATTAACATTCACTTTGACTTTATCATTCGCCACACCAGGAACTGAAATAGAGAACTTATTGTCATAGCCGCGGTACATAATGTTGAGATCCGTATTCGAAATCGTCACAGCAGGTTCACCCACACTATACTCACTCGAAAATGGCAGGTTCTCCATTGCTCCAGTTGAAGGATTCTGATAAGCAATCCAACCCGAATATTTCTTTAAGCCAACACCAGAAGCCGCTACTTCGTAAATACCTTGGTCATTAATACGCTGACCCTCAATGTAATACTCAGGACGCTGCGTCGAATCTACTGCTGCAAGAATAATCTGTGCAGAATATTTACCACCACGTATCACATAGTTCGAGTTCGGTATCACGTACGCGTTCAATTTATTCACGCGCAGGTCACCCGCATCCGTGCGATCCATCAAGTATTGGATTAACTGACACTCGGTTGTACGAACATCATTCTGCATTTTAGTCAGAATGGTAATTGAAGCGCCGACGGGCATACCGTCAAATACAGCCACTTCCCAGTCGCACGAATCTTTCTCGTGCGCATTCCAACCACGCTCTGTCGCCAAAGATTGACGAATAGCATTGCGCAACTCAACATCATTCTCAGCCAAATTAGCTGCGTAGTCACGGTAATATGCCACCATTTCCTTGAGAATCAAGCCATTACCTTGTACAATAGCATACTGGCCCGTCACATCCAAATTGGAGTTTCCTTCAATATGCATTGTCGGATCCAAACCTTGCGCTTTCAACTCATCCACCTGTTTCTTTCCATCAGCCAAGATAGCAATATGCTCCTTGAAATCCTGAATATAATTAAACAGCGAGTCGGCACGTCTCTGTACCTCTTTTGCCTTATCGAACCACTCCTGTGTCTTTTCAGGGTTATCGGCATTAGCCGCCTGGAAGTCACGATAGAGTTTTGCATTACGCGTATCCGATGCAGCGATAGAGGAATGCAGACTATTGTCCACCAACGTAAAACCATTTAAGATATCTGTACTTACGTTCAATGCCAACATGGCAGTGAGCACCAAGTACATCATACCTATCATTTTTTGTCTCGGAGTTTCCGGACAGTTTTTTGCTCCACCCATTGCTGAAGTGTTTAAATGTTAAACTTATGCAAGCGCATTAAGCATATTTCCATAAATAGAGTTCAAATCAGCCACCTGCTTATGCAACTGTTTGGTACCCGCCGCAAATGCAGCCTGAGCCTCTGCAGCTTCCTTTGCCGAAGCGGTAACAGCCTTTTGAGCCTCTGTCTGAGCATTTAAAGCCTGTAATTGCAGCTCGTAAACGGAATTCAACGAAGCCAGCTTCTGTCCCATATCTGCAACACCTTGCTTGTAAGCTTTTGTCTCATCTGCTACGCTCTTCATATCAGCGCTTACCTGCGTGTAACTCTGCGCCAAATTAGCAGTTGCGGCAGCGTACGAATCAACTGCTGCTCCTGCAGCTGACATTTTTGAGGAGTACGCCTCTGTTGCAACACCTGCTGCCTCTAATTTTTCACCCAACTTAACACCTGTCTGAGCTACTTTGCCTAACTCGGCAAACTGCGAAGCCGTTTTGGCCAAATCAGCGATACCATCCTTCAGTGCCTTCATATCCTCATCTTTGAGAGAAGGAACTTTAGCGCTTGTTGCCTCACCTGGAGCGGCAACAGGAGCAACTGACGAAGCGGCAAGACCACTCGTAGCAGCTACGGCACCACCTGCAACACCCGCTCCCAACAACGTCGGACGAGCCTGATGCGATTTCTCTTCGAGCAACTCAGGCTTTGTTCCATACTCCAACAATTGCGGGAACACATTCTCCCAGTGGAACTCAGGATGCGGATGCTCTAATGTTCCAATGAGGAACAAGAAAGCCTCAGTAAACATACCCACCATCAAAACCTGACTTGCGCCCGGCCAGTGGAGAATCTTAAACAATGCACCGATAATTACGACTGATGCACCAACCGAATAAACGATGTTCGTAATGTTTTTTCCTTGGTAAGACTCATACCAATGCATGAACCTTGCGCCAAAACCTTGCTTTGCAGCATTTTCTGTAGCCATAATGTATGTAACTTTTAATATTTTTTATCTATTTTTAATCTCCAATATAAGCACGTACGCAACGGAATCCGATGTACGGACGGCTCTCATATTGATACTCATACGAGCGTACACCACATTGCATGAAATAACTGATATCTTTCCAACTTCCGCCCTTAATCACCTTGCGCTTCAAAATATCAGGATCTGCTTTACGTGCCATGTAGCTAAAATCAGGATTGAGATCATGTACATGTGTATTCATAGCGCTCTGATATGCAGAATTGGTCCATTCAGCCACATTACCTGCCATATCAAACAGACCGAAATCATTCGGACGGAACTGCGCTACTTTCATTGTCGTAGTACCGGTATCATCATTATACGCACCGCGGTAAGGCTTGAAGTTAGCAAAGAAACAGCCTTTTGCATCACGCGCATAGTTACTACCCCACGGATACATCGCCATCTTACGACCTCCACGAGCCGCATACTCCCACTGAGCCTCAGTCGGAAGGCGATAATCATTGGCAACAGTTGACGAATGCTCATTGAACAATTTCGTACGCCAGTTACAGAAGGCATGTGCCTGCTCCCACGTTACACCGACAACAGGATACTCTGCATAACCGGGGTGCCTGAAATACATCTGCAACAACGGGTCGTTGTACGAGAACTGGAAATCACGCGCCCACACGAGCGTGTCAGGATAAATACAAATTATACGATTAGTCAACAAATCTTTTGGCTCACGTAGAGGACGAATAATCGTTGAGTCTTTAATCTCACCCAACTCGTTTACCCAAAAGGTATCTACACGAGCAGTTGCTCCGGGAGGATAAGTACTAGTTGCCACATCGAATTTATTACGCTGCGACAATGCCTGATCCATATTCACCCAACTATAGCGATAATGAAGATGATTGGTATTGAAAGAGCCATCCGAATAAAACATCGGAGCCAGCGCGTCAACCACATCCTCTTCCTTGCTTCCCCAAGGAATTCGTTTATGCCAGTTAAGCGTAAAATGCTCCTCGTCGAAGTCTTCATCCTTCGGCTGGACTGCATAATCCGTCATTCCGGCGGCCACCAGGTTAGTCAACGCAATAGAGTCACGTACCCAATTCACAAACTGGCGGTACTCATTATTCGTAATCTCCGTTTCGTCCATCCAGAAAGCATCCACGGTCACCATCAATACGTTATCCGGCTGCTCGAACACAGCGGACTGAGTATTTGCTCCCATCATGAAAGAACCCTTTTTGATGAACAACATACCATAAGGATTTGCCTCCTTAAACGTAGTACTTTTCATTGCTCCCACCAATTCACCGGCAGGCTTGTTGCAACTCGCCACTAACATCGCAAAAGCGATAATTGGCAAAATTTTTGCTACTTTCATATTCATTTATATTATAAGTATCTAATTGATTTATATTTGTTAGTACGCTTAGGCTTTAAAATATCGAATCCATAGGATAACATTAGCTCGTGGCTGCCATAACTCTCAACCAACAATTTATTAGTTGGCAACTCGCAGCTATATCCCAACTGCAATCCCGATATAATATCTACGCCCAGCAATATATTTACACTTCCGTCTATTCTGTAGCCCAAGCCCCAACGATAGCGATCTTTGAAATCACACATCAGAGTCAGGTTCACATCCCAACTGATAAAATCACTCATTATCATTGCACTCGGTGTCAACACCCATTCCCTGTGATCTTTCAATCGAAAATGATATCCACCCGTGATAAACATCGTACCCACCAATTTCAAATCTGATTTTTCGTCCAAATCGACAACAGGTCGAGTCACGTGACTGTAACTGCCACCCACCCACCAAATCGGTGTGCAATAATAAATTCCCACGCCCATATCAAATTTCATCCCAGACTTACTGGCTGTTGGGATCGCTTCATCGTTCGCCCCATCCGCATGATACTCGTCTTCCAAATCTTTAAGATTCACCGAGTCACCCTTGAAGCCCACATTCACGAATCCGAGATCCACTCCGACACTCAAATAACCTTTACCAATCTTCTGACGATAAGCATACTGACCGTAAAAAGCTTGAGTCGTGAACAAACCAAACCGGTCATTCAAAAATCTCACTCCCGCACCATGTCGTGTCTTGCCTATTACAAACGGCGATGAAAAAGTGAACCAAGTACTCATCGGAGCATTTCTCAAACTGATGTACTGCATGCGGTGCATTCCCGCCACTTTCATCAAATCGCCTTCTCCAACCGCTGCCGGATTATAGGCACTTTGCATATACATATATTGCCCCATCTGTGGGTCAAACTGCGCATGAGCAGTCACCACAGCCAATAGCCCCAACAAAAGAACAATATAACGTTTCAATTTTCAACTTTCAATTTTCAATTAATCAATACTCTTCTTCATCAAAGAAGAAATCTTCGTCCTGAATAGGATAATCAGGCCAAATATCCAAGATGCTTTCGTATTGTTCATCGTCCTCGTCCTCCAATTCTTGCAGATTTTCAATCACCTCTGCAGGAGCACCTATACGATTGGCATAATCCAGCAACTCTTCTTTCGTTGCAGGCCACGGAGCATCCTCCAATTTCGAAGCTAATTCAAGTGTCCAATACATAACTTTAGTCCATCACAAATCCACCCAATATGGGCATAATGTTTCAAAATACCGTGCAAAAGTAGTAAAAACTTTCGAATTATGCAAATATTTAAGAGAATATTTTACATTTTTTGGCATTTTTTACACAAAAGTAGCGTTTACCGTCAATTTTTCCCCATTTTACCCCCTATTCCACGTTTCTTCCACCACATTCATTCGATGCCCCACATAACGTGCAAACACGAACAGATAATCACTGATTCGGTTCATGAACTGCATTGCCTCATCCTGACACCCTAAAGCGATCATTCTACGCTCTGCTCGACGGCAAATAGTACGACAAACATGGCATCTTGTCATCGTTTCATTACCGCTCGGCAAAATGAACGCACGCTGTTTCGGAACCTCTGCCTGCAAGGTATCAATCCACTTCTCTACCTGCTGTACATCAGAAACCGAAATCCACTCTCCCGGAGCCTGACTCAATTCTGCGCCAAGATTAAAGAGTTTGTTCTGAATCCATTGCAATTCAGCCTGCAGTTCTTTATCTTCCAAGCCCTCCATATGCATTCCTGCGCGTAAAAGACCAACCCAACTATTCAGTTCATCTACCGTACCGTACGCCTCGATGCGGGCATCTGCTTTGGAGATTCGCTCACCATTCGCCAGCGAAGTCTCACCTTTGTCTCCTGTTTTGGTATAAATAGCCATAATTATCAATTATCAATTATCAATTATCAATTATCAATTAATTCGCATTCTGTAATGTCGTTTCAGATAGTGGGGATCCACAAAAATCAACCCCATATGGTACAAATCCATCGTGGTCGTGACTTGCGGATCCTGTTTCAGTTCTTCCCATGCGCGCTCCATTTCCTCGGAATAATGGATATCATCGATAGCAACGATGCCTTTCTCCGACATCCGCGGCAAAAGAAAGCGCACATAACGTGTAGTGGCTTCAAAAGTATGGTTGGCATCCACATAGACCAAATCCAATCTCTCGCGCGCGCAATTATATAAGGTGTCATCAATATTGCCTGCTCTCCATTCAATATTCTCCAATTGCAAAGCCCGCCACACACCTTTCGCCACGCGTAATATCGACTCGCTTCCCTCCATCGTCATGACCCTGTTTCTGCTATCTGCACTCGCCAGATATGCCGTAGTCACGCCTAACGATGTACCCAATTCCAAAATCTCCAGCGGCCTTTTCTCTTCCTGCCCCATGAAATTGATAATTCGGAAAAGAAGTTGTCCCATGCGGGCACTCTCCAGATGCGTCTTCGCAATATTGCACACACGCCGTGACACATGCACTCCCTCTTTGCTGCCCGATGACCCGTAATCCACCACATCCAACTCATCCTTGCACGCCAGCAGTAACTCTCTCCTTCGCTCAATATCCGAAAAACAATAATAACTGTTTTCATCCCGCATAACGAAACGAACCAACCGGAATAAATAAGGAGAATGAATGCCTTCACCCGTGGTATTCCATGCGGTCAGAAAGTGCCGAACGAACGACCAAACCCTATGAATCTGTTTACATTTTGCCATTTATGGTGCAAAATTACAAAATTATTTGCATATATGCAAAAAAAAGTGTACTTTTGTCGCATGATTTTGAATTATATTTGGATTTCGCTCATTTTACTAGCCGTTCTAATGGGGTTAGTGCAAGCACTTTGCTTCGGAAACGTGGATATCTTTTCTGCGATTCTCAACTCCACCTTTGATAGTGCGAAAACAGGCTTTGAACTGTCTATCGGACTCACCGGTGTCTTATCGCTTTGGATGGGGATCATGAAAATTGGAGAGAAAGCAGGAGTTGTCAATACGTTGGGTAAAGCTATCAATCCGTTCTTCAGCCGTATTTTCCCTGACATCCCTAAAGGACACCCCGTTTATGGCACAATGCTAATGAATTTCGCAGCAAACATGCTCGGATTGGATAATGCCGCAACCCCGATGGGACTCAAGGCGATGGGCGAACTGCAAGAACTGAACTCCGACAAAACAAAAGCCTCCAATGCCATGATCATGTTTGTCGTTTTGGGAGCGAGCGGCTTAACCTTCATCCCAACCACGATTATGGCTTATCGGGCACAACTCGGAGCGGCAAACCCCGCGGATGTATTCATACCCATTCTGATTGCCACGTATGCAGCTACTCTCGTCGGACTCATTTGTGTGTGTCTGGCTCAAAAAATACGTTTGAAGGATCCGGTAGTCATCGGCACACTCCTCGGTCTCACTGCCCTTGTTGGCACGCTCGTTTGGGGTGCTACAAGGCTTTCACCCGACAAACTATCTGTCGTCTCAGCAGCTGTTGCTGCCATCCTCTTACTCGGCGTCATCTGTTGGTTCATCATCCAGGCGATGACGCAAAAGATCAACGTTTACGATGCGTTCATTGATGGAGCGAAAGGCGGTTTCCAAACTGCCATAGGAATCATCCCTTACCTCATAGCTATCTTAGTGGCAGTCGGTATGTTCCGCGCATCTGGAGCTATGGGATTATTAGAACAAGGAATCGCTTGGTGTTTCGCGGCGTGCGGCATCAATCCTGATTTGGCAGGGGCTGTTCCAACGGCGTTGATGAAGCCTCTAAGCGGAGGTGGGGCACGCGGACTGATGCTTGAAGCCATGACAACACACGGAGCTGACAGCCTCGTGGGCAGACTATGCTGCATCCTGCAAGGTACAACGGACACCACTTTCTACGTCTTGGCCGTCTATTTTGGCTCCGTGAACATTAAGGACACACGGCATGCGGTAGTTTGTTGCTTATTGGCGGATTTAGCCGGAGTAATGGCTGCATTTGCTATCGCTCCGTTGTTCTTCGGCTAAAAAAAGTGAAAATAGCCAGTATTATATATTTATATATAATACCAACGATATAAAGAGCGACCATTACCGCGTGAAACGTTAGTTATAAGTTAGATATTAGTTAGATATTAGTTAGATATTACCGGAGGGTATTCGGAATAATTACAGGGTAAATATGGTATCATTCATAGCGGATAGTATAGAAATGCCTGCACTCGATGAACGCAAGGTGACTCGTTGGATCCGGTCGGTAGCCGCCAATTATAACTTTGCCGTGGGAAACATCAATTATATCTTCTGCTCTGATGAGCGGGAGTTAGAAGTGAACAGGCAGTTTTTGGGGCACGATTATTATACAGACGTCATTACTTTTGATTACACGTCAGGCAAGACGCTGAACGGAGATATTTTCATTTCCTTGGAAACCGTGCGCTCCAATGCCGAGATGATGGGCGTTTCCTTTGATGCCGAGTTACTCCGAATCATCATTCATGGCGTGCTACATCTAACGGGACAGGGCGACAAAACCCCCGAGACAAAAGCCCAAATGACCGAAAAAGAAGAGAAGGCGCTCGCCAAATGGTAAAAAACACTACTCCAAAACAGATAAACTATGCGGAAAATCCTATTTTTACTACTCCTTCTGCCGGCAATGATGATGGCGAAGGACATTCATGAAGCAGACACCCTTTGGGTGAACAAGCACTACAAAATAGCGGAGCAGGAGGATGCCACTTTCTGCGGTTTCGTCAAGCACGTGGACACTATAGAGAATGTAGCTACCATTGAGTACTACACGATAGAAAACCCACGTCTGGTGGCGATCCGCCATCAGGTAGCTTTGGGAGATGGAGCAGGATACAGCAAAGGCGAACAGCTCTATTTCAACGAAGAGGGGAAATTGGAAAGCAAGCAGATATATACCGTCATATACAACCAGCATCGGAAAAGCAAAGTGAGCAACCGGCTCACGGAGGAGACCCTTTTCTATCCCGATGGTAACACCAAAGAGGAACTGACGATCGCCTATACGAAGGAAGACAAGAAAGAGAAACGCACGTATGACCGTCAATGTTACTATCCGGAAGGAGCATTGCAATACGAAGAGCATTTTGACGGAAAAGAGACCAATACCGTTTATTACAAGCCCAACGGCAAAGTGGACCGGAAACCCAAAGAGAAGATTGAGCCGTACGAGACACCTCCCTCTTTCCCCGGTGGATTAGATGCTTTGTTTGAATACTTAAGCCAAAACGTCAAGTACCCCCCGATAGCCCGTAAAAACAACATCCAAGGCAGAGTGATTGTCCAGTTTGTTGTGGGCAAAAACGGCAAAATAAAAGATGTGGAAGTAGTTCGTAGCGGCGGCGATCCATCGCTGGACAAAGAGGCAGCACGTGTCATCAAATCCATGCCCCAATGGATCCCCGGCAAACAGCGCGGTGTGCCTGTTCGGGTTAAATACACAGCCCCCGTTAATTTCAAATTATAATAAGAAAAACTCAGATATGAAACGATTCATCCTTTTATGCGCCCTGTGCGCAATAACAGTAAGCCTTTCCGCTTTCAACTACTGCGCAGAGCAGAGTTGGGGTTACGCCGGTACGACCGTCACGGGAGGTGGTAGTGCTACACCAACGCTGGTCAAGAGCGTGAGTGAACTGAAATCGGCACTAAACAAAGGGAAGAACAAAGTGATCATCATCACACAGAATCTGACCTTTACATCTATGCTATCCGTTCAAGACGGATCGAACGTCACACTCATGGCGTTACCGGGTGTAAAACTGACCAGTGAAAAGCAGGATGCTACCAATTCCGGCATCTTGTATGTAAAACGGTTCAGCAATCTGATTATCAGAAACATCACCTTCGTTGGACCCGGTGCTTATGACTGTGATGGTAACGACCTTTTGTGTTTTGAAAATGTAACCAAAGCATGGGTGGACCACTGCGATTTTCAAGATGGTTGTGACGGAAACTTCGATAATAAAGGAGGAACAGATAACATAACTGTCAGTTGGTGTCGTTTCCATTATCTGAAAGCACCAAAGGCGGGTGGTTCCGGCGGGGCAGATGACCATCGTTTCACGAACCTGCTGGGTTCTTCGTCCTCCGACAAACCTTCAGACGGTACGTATAACTTCACCTGGGCGTATTGCTGGTGGGACGAAGGATGCAAGGAACGCATGGTACGCTGCCGTAACTGCGAGTTACACTTTTTGAACTGCTACTGGAACAGTTCGGTAGCGAACTACTACGTAGGTCCGGAGAATGCGAAATGCTATTTCGAAGGCTGCACGTTTGCCGGCAAAGCAAACTCCGCCAAGAATATCTTTAAGTCTTACGGAGGTACCAATGCCTGTAAGTTTGTGAACTGCGCGGGTAATCTGCCCTCCAATAGCGGGAGTGTGAATGCACCGAGCTACGCTTATGACAAGCTGAGTGCTGCGGACGCTAAGAGCTACGTGACCAATAGTTCCTGCGGAGCGGGAGCAACATTGACTATCAACACAAAAGGTGAGATTGGTTCGTCCTGCGACGGAGGTTCGACTCCTACTCCGGTTACCTCAGACCTGACATGGGATTTCTCAACAAGCGATTTCAACGCGCTAGGTACGATCACGAGCTCAACGACGATAAACGGACTCACTATTGTTGCTACAAGCGACAAAGCCGTTACAATAGCTGAAGGAGCAAAGACGATTGACGGTCATTCCTTCACACACGTAATGAAAACAGGTGGTTCGGGATCGGCCGCAGCGCGCAGTCTGAACTTTGCAGTTACCGGAGCTTGTACCATCGAAGTCTATCTGATAAGTGCCAACGCGACCACCGAGCGTACGCTCAATATCTACAGCGGTTCATACGGAGGGACTCTGCTAACGACGTTGCCTGCCGCAACGACAGCTGCAAAGCAGACTTATGCGTATTCCGGTGGAGCAACCACGATACATATGGGAAGTGCCAATAGTGGCATCAATTTCTATGCCATCAACCTCATCTACTCCGGAGGAGACGATCCTACTCCAATACAGACCTACACCCTCTCTTATGACGAAAACGGAGGTAGCGGTACTATGGAGGAACAAAGCGGCACTTCCGTTACGGTTGCTACAAATAGTTTTACTGCTCCTACCGGATACACTTTCAAAGAATGGAACACCAATGCAAAGGGTTCCGGTACCAAATATACAGCAGGACAGAACGTAACGCTGACGGAAGACCTGACACTCTATGCCGTTTGGTCACCGCTCAGTTACACGATTTCCCTGAATGCAATGGGAGGAACCGGAGGTACAACCAGCATAACCGCTACCTTCGACGCTGCTATGCCGAACATCACTATCCCAAGCCGCGCAAACTATATCTTCAAGGGATATTTTGCGGAGAAGAACGGCACAGGCAAACAATACTACGACGAGAACGGTAGCAGCACCAACTCATGGATCACACCTTCGGATGCTACGCTCTACGCGGCATGGAAAGAGAAGAGTACCGAGACACCTTCCACGGGCGGAGACCTCCATTTCTGGTTTTTCGGTGCCGCTGACGCTTCCGCTAACGGCGTGAGCAACGATGCTACGGTTTTCCAGAACATGTACAGTTCAACCAGCAGCCAAGCCGGCAGCATCACTATTGACGGCAAGAGCTACTCCATCACCCGACGATCAGGCGACACGCCCAAGTTCGGCGAGTTCACTATCCCGGCAGGAAAAACAGCCATCTTCTACGCCCTGGCTATATCATCGGGAGGTAGCGATCGTCAGATCAACTTGATCTGCGGCAACGAGAAGATCGAGATGGATGTGCCGGGAGGCAGCAAGGTATATCAGCGGTTAGAAAGCGAGGAACTGCCGGCAGGCACCTACAGCATCGAACGCGAAGGCAGCGGCAACGTACGGATAGGCGTGATTGTGCTGAAATTCATTAGCAATAGCACCACCGGCATCTATTCGGCCGATGCGCATGATACCCCTACCCGCAAAATAATACGCGAAGGAAGAGTGCTCATCCTTCGCGATAACAAAGCCTACGATATCTTCGGCAGACGGGTGGAATGATTACTTCACCCGCTGACCGGTAACGGTATATTCTACTCCGCTGCGGATAATAATCAATTGTCCGTGGCGGATTTCTTTACGTGCTTGCGGATCAATTTGCACCATCTCCAGTGCTGTAGGAGCAGAATTGCCTAAGATGATATCAATCACATAGGGGTCATGATCAGACCATGATTGAGCGTAAGATACGGCGCTGTTACATTTGTATGCACAAATATGCTCTACGTGTGCATTCACGATTTGCGCAGCCATAGACGGGTTAGCCAACACGTGGTCTATCAATTCGCCTCCGTCGTAACAGTGCGACCAAGCAGCCGAATTATACTTGAGCAACTGCTCTTCAAAGCCGGCGTTAATAATGGTCGTTATCGGAACTTCGCCATATTCGCAGTTGAGGTCGCCCAAGATCAGAATATCCGGATCGGCAGTGAGGTTGTCCACAGCGCTCACAAGGTTATTTGCATTGGTCTGACGCTGTGATTCGCCTTGGTCGGACGAAGAGTCTTTCGCTTTGAAATGGTTCATGCTCACGATCAACTTCTCGTTACTTGCTAACTGGCGGAACGTTTGGATACGCATTGTACGTGAATAATAGCCGTTACCGCCTACTGCGGCCGTGTTGCTACCAACCGTAGCCACCTTATCTGTACGATAAATAAAACCGGATTTGATTTGATTGTCGGAGATACCATCATACCACGTATAGTCAATACCATCGCTCACCGCTGCATATCGACCTGCTTCACCGGCGTAGGCGTTCATGGAATCAGCCAACTGCTGCAGCACGATCGGTTTTGCTTCTACCTCACAGAAAGCATAGATGTCCGCATCGATGGTCAACATCGCATTGACAATCTTTACCGTCTTTGTACGGAAACCTTCCGCATCACTATAACTCGGGCGCGAAGACTGCGTGTAGTTATAGTAGTAGTTCTCTAAGTTCTGTGCGCAGATACGCAACGATCCTGCTTGTCCGCTCGATGCCGGATGAACATGGCTGATGTAATGAGCACTGGTAACCTCGTTCTTACTATTATACAGTTGATAGATACCGGTAATCGACAAGGTGTCTCCTTCTGAAATATCTGAAGCATTGAATGCGAACGCATTACCATCTTCATCTTTATCAATGCCCCACACGATAATATCTGCTGTCTCATCGGTCAATGTAAAATGGCCGTACGTTTGGTCTGTAATGAGCGAAACAACACCGCGCAGAATATACCGTTTTCCATCGTTAAGCGCAATAAATTCGCTAATCGTCTTCGGAACCGGAACCCATGCCTCAGTCGGTTTTTTATGGCTAATATATCTCGCTCCGACTACCTCATGGGTAGATTTATACAGAGTATAAACACCGGCAACGGTCACCGTATCGCCCTCTTCTATGCCATAACTTGTGAAATTGGACAAACCATACACATATGCAGTACCTGTATTGTCTTCTATATAAAAGTTACCATATTGCGTGCTGGCGATGTTGGTCACCACACCGGTTAAGATACAAGTATCTTTGGTATTGGCGAGTGATATAAACTCAGCGATTGTCTTTGGGCCAAGGTTGATCGGAGGTTCACCATTATCAATAATCTCACAAGTACAACCTTGCGCGAACTCCGGCGTTGTACCATACTTGGTCAGTTGACCGGTCACTCGCACTAACGCACCCACGTTGGGAGCATCCGCTTGTGTTTCTGCCACGCATTTGTATGCCTCGATAACTTTTCCGCCATTCTGCGTATCGGCCATCCAGAAAGTAACGTTCTTATACGTGGAATTCCATGCATACTGAATAGAAGTCACATAACCTTGCACAACATACATCTCACCTCCGTTGTATAATTCATTGTTTGTTCCCACACTCAATGCATAGGAGCGCGCTTCCGTGCAAGAAATTTCTGTCTGTGCTTGTACCAGCATTGCCGGCATTAAGAGAAAAAATAAGAATAATTTTTTCATAGGCATAGAATTAAAATTAGCAATAGTGCAACGAGGGCGGTAATCAGCCGCCCTCGAGCTATAGACTTCTGCTATTAGTCTTTGAATTTAGCCGCCAGGAACTCGCGATTGAGACGCGCGATGTTCGCGAGGCTAACGGATTTCGGGCACTCAGCGGCACAAGCGCCAGTGTTGGTACAGTTACCGAAACCGAGTTCGTCCATCTTGGCTACCATGGCTTTCGCACGCGCAGCCGCCTCGATCTTACCTTGCGGAAGCAGGGCAAGCTGACTTACCTTTGCAGAAACGAAGAGCATAGCCGAACCGTTCTTACAAGCGGCAGCACAAGCACCGCAACCGATGCAAGATGCTGCATCCATGGCTTCGTCAGCTACCGGCTTCGGAATAGGAATGGCGTTAGCGTCGGGTACACCGCCGGTGTTAACCGATACGAATCCGCCTGCCTGCATGATTTTGTCATACGCACCGCGATCTACCATCAGGTCTTTGATAACCGGGAACGCACGGCTGCGCCACGGCTCTACGGTGATGGTCTCGCCATCTTTGAACTTACGCATGTGCAACTGGCAGGTTGTGATGGCACTATCTGGTCCGTGCGGGTGCCCGTTGACGTACATCGAGCACATACCACAGATACCCTCACGGCAGTCGTGATCGTACGTTACAGGGTCTTTGTGCTCAGCAACAAGTTGCTCGTTGAGAATATCTATCATCTCCAAGAACGAAGCGCCTTGGAAAACATGCTTCAGGTCGTATGTCTCAAAATGACCTTGTGCTTTGGGTCCGGCCTGTCTCCAAACACGAACCTTAATATCAATGTATTGATCCATAATTATCAATTGTCAATTATCAATTATCAATTCTTGTAGTTACGTGTTTTACGTTCCGTGAATTCGTAATCCAGCGGCTCCTTGATGAGTTCGGGTTCGCTGTCTTCACCGGTATATTTCCAGCATCCGACATACGAGAACTTGTCATCCTGACGGAGAGCCTCACCTTCCGGTGTCTGGTATTCCTCGCGGAAGTGACCGCCGCAAGACTCCTCACGATGGAGGGCGTCCACTGCCATCAGACGGCCTATCTCAATGAAGTCCGCCAGACGGAGTGCTTTCTCGAGTTCGTTGTTCAGGCTGTTAGCCTCACCCGGGATATAGACGTTGGTCCAGAACTCTTTCTTGATGGCGTCGATCTTCTTGATACCTTCCTTCAAGCCCTCTGCGGTACGACCCATTCCGACGAAGTCCCACATGACGAGACCCAGCTCTTTGTGAATCGAGTCAACAGAACGCTTACCTTGGATAGCCATCAGACGGTCGATCTTGTCCTGAACGGCTTTCTCTGCTGCAGCGAACTCCGGTAGGTCGGTGCTCATACGAGGTACGCCGATCTGGTCAGAGAGGTAGTTCTGGATGGTGTACGGCAGAACGAAGTAACCATCAGCAAGACCCTGCATCAGAGCCGAAGCACCTAGACGGTTAGCTCCGTGGTCGGAGAAGTTCGCCTCACCGATACAGAACAGACCCTTAACGGAAGTCTGGAGCTCGTAGTCCACCCAGATACCACCCATCGTGTAGTGGATAGCCGGGAAGATCATCATCGGGTTCTCGTACGGGTTCTCGTCCACGATCTTCTCATACATCTGGAAGAGGTTACCGTATTTCTGTGCAACGACGTCCTTGCCGAGGCGCTGGATAGCGTCGGAGAAGTCAAGGAATACTGCGAGGCCGGTGTTGTTCACGCCGTAGCCCTTATCACAACGCTCTTTGGCAGCACGAGAAGCCACGTCACGCGGGACGAGGTTTCCGAATGCCGGATAGCGACGCTCCAAGTAGTAATCACGATCTTCCTCCGGGATATCGCGTCCTTTGATCTCGCCTGCCTGCAGACGTTTCGCGTCCTCCAGTTTCTTCGGTACCCAAATACGTCCATCGTTACGGAGCGACTCGGACATCAGGGTCAGTTTACTTTGGAAATCACCATGCTTCGGAATACAGGTCGGGTGGATCTGTGCATAGCACGGGTTAGCGAAATATGCGCCGTGACGGTACATCTGCATAGCAGCCGAACCATTGGAAGCCATCGCGTTGGTGGAGAGGAAGAAGGTGTTTCCGTAACCGCCGGAACCTACCACGACTGCGTGCGCGAAGAAACGCTCAATGCGTCCGGTAACGAGGTTACGAGCGATGATACCACGCGCACGTTTCTCGCCGTTCTCATCAGCAATGAGGACGATGTCCAGCATCTCATAGCGGGTGTACATCTTCACTTTGCCTTTGCCTATCTGGCGGCTCAAAGCGCTATATGCGCCGAGGAGCAGCTGCTGACCGGTCTGACCTTTTGCGTAGAACGTACGGCTCACCTGCGCACCACCGAACGAACGGTTGTCTAACAAACCGCCGTACTCACGGGCGAAAGGAACACCTTGTGCCACACATTGGTCAATAATATTGTTGGAAACCTCTGCCAGACGATAAACGTTCGCCTCGCGGGCACGGTAGTCACCACCTTTGATCGTATCGTAGTAGAGACGATAAACGGAGTCACCGTCATTCTGGTAGTTCTTCGCAGCGTTGATACCGCCCTGTGCAGCAATCGAGTGCGCACGACGCGGAGAATCCTGGATACAGAAGTTGAGCACGTTGAATCCCATCTCAGCCAACGAAGCCGCTGCACTCGCACCGGCAAGACCGGTACCTACTACGATCACGTCCAGACGGCGTTTGTTAGCCGGGTTCACCAGTTTCTGGTGGTTCTTGTAGTTCGTCCATTTGAGCTCCAGCGGGCCCTCGGGGATCTTAGCGTCCTTCGGGGTGATCACTTTTGCCTCTTTCTTGGCTGCCGGTTTAGCCTCTGCCTTCGGAGCCTCTGCTTGCTGTGCTTCTTTGGCGTCCTCTAAAGCCTCTGCGGCTTTGTCCAGCACTTTGCCGGCAACGTCCAGCGCTGCTTCAGCTGCCTTTACTGCTACTTTCTTCGCAGCGTCTAATATCTCTTCTTTCTTTGCCATAATTCTTAATTTTTAATTTTTAATTTCTAATTATAGCATAGCGATTCCCATGCCTAAATAATAGAGCACCACTACCGTGAACGGCAGTACAACGAGAGTAGCCATAACGGTACTGATCACCTCAACGCGTTTCTGCCATTTGAGATTGTTCAGACCCATGGAAGTCATAGCCGAACCAACACCGTGATTGAGGTGCAGCCACAGAGCTACGAACCACAACAGGTACAGCACGCAATACACTTGACCCCATACCGGAGTGGTAAACAGCGCTTTCACATAAGCAGCACCGTTCTGCGGATCAAAAACTCCGGTCTCGATGCCCGTCAGCTCAGCGAACTGCATCTTGTACCAGAAATTGTAGAGGTGCAAGCACAGGAAACCAAGGATAATAAAACCCAGAACAAGCATGTTCTCACTCTCCCAAGTCACACCTTTTTTCTTGTCCGTCACTGCGTAACGGTCGTTACCGCGCGCTGCACGATTCTGTACGGTCAAATACAAACCATAGCAGAAATGAACCAGCACAAGGAAAGCAATACCCATAGAGCCGATGACAGCATACCAATTAGCGCCGAGGAAACGGCAGATAGCGTTGTACGCCTCTTCGCTGAACACCAGCGCAAGGTTCATACACCCGTGAAACAGCAAGAAGAAAACCAATGCCGCTCCACTCAAAGCCATAACGAACTTACGGCCGATTGATGAATCTTTTAACCACATAAAAATAAATGTTTTTTTTAATATTATAATGTTATTTATGTCTTTCTTAATATTGCGCAGCGTCATAAACGGCATCTGCAACCTCAGAACCTTTGAGTCGCTCAATGATGCAGAATGCAAAATCGGCACTCAAACCCGGGCCTTTAGCGGTAATCACATTCTTCGATTCCACCACTAATCCACCCACATAACTCTCACCCAACGCTTCTTGGAAGCCGGGATAACAGGTAGCCTGCTTGCCTGCCAAAATACCCAGTTTGCCGAGTACCGACGGTGCAGCACAGATAGCAGCAATCATTTTATCGGCTTTGTTGTGCTCCACCAGCAGATCGCACAGCGCAGAGCACTCACCAAGTTTAGTTTGTCCGCCCGGAAGAATAAGCATCTCTGCGTCCGAAAAATCAATGCGCTCAATCACACCATCCGCTTCTACAGCGATGTTATGCGCACCAAGCACCATCGGATTACCCGTGATGGAAACCGTAGTCAACGCGATTCCCGCGCGACGTAACAAATCAATCGTTGTGATTGCTTCGATTTCTTCGAAACCATTGTCTAAAAACAGATAATTCATAAATTCATTTACAATTTGATTTCTTACTCTGGAATTTCATATGTAATATAACCTAATTGATCATTTTTTTGATCTAAAGCTGTAAATGTCACTTCACGAGCTTTTTTTAGCATTGCATCAATAGTAGCCTTGTCGCCTATATTGCCTCCCATTTCACGAGCACTTACTACTCGACCTTCTGGATTTACACGAATTTCTATTACAACTTTTCCGGCTGCATATTTTCCTTTTTCAGGTACAGGGAACTTTCCAATAATATCACGTCCTGCGAGACTCCATGAGTTTCCCCCCACCGAACCGTGCCCAATGGGGTTTCCTTTCTGCCCGTTGCCTTGACTATCTCCCGAACCGGTGGTGTTACCGCTTTGTCCGAAGAGCGAACCGAACTGATTAGCTTTCGCAATCGCTTCTGTCTCTTTCGCCTTTTTCTCTGCTTCGGCTGCCTCACGTGCCTTGCGCTCCGCCTCGAGCCGTGCTTTTTCCTCCGCTTCACGTTTCTTCTTTGCCTCATTGAGCGCTAAAGCTTCCTGCTCTTCCGATGTCAGCATTTCTTCTTCGGCAGGAGAGGCAGGTTGAACGGGTGCTGCAGGTTCAGGAGCCGGCAAAGGCATCGCTTCCGATTGCTCCGCCATGTATCCACCGGCTTCTTCCACTTCACCGAAAGCTATCTCTACTCCCTCTTCCTCCTCCGGTACATAAGCCGTGAGATAGACGAACCATAATAAAAGGAACAACAGGAACATAAAAAGAGCTGTTCCTACTGAAGCAATTATATGTCGCTTTGTTTTCTGCGTCATTGCCTTTTAGTAGCGACTACCAGTTTCATCTTATGTTCATTAGCGATATCCAGAACGCGTACCACCTCTTTGTATGCCACATCCTCATCGGCATGCAAAGCGATGTACATCGTACTATCCGACGCCTGTACACGACTCAAATAACCCTCCAGATTCTCCGGATCAACCGACACCGGTTTATCCTTTCCAATCGCTACGAAATAGTTACCGAGGTTATCAATAGACACTTTCGCTACCTGCGGTCTAGTCACCTGTTGTGCGCGGGACGTGGGCAGGTTAATCTTAATATCGTTGGGCGAAGAGAGCGTGGATGCCATGACGAAGAAGAGGAGCAAGAGGAACACCAAGTCCGTCATCGAACTCATCGCAAACGTCGCTTCTACCCTATTTCGTTTCTTTAACGACATAAATATAATTTACAGATTTATGATTTACAGATTTACGATTTATTGACGAATTATTTTTATTTACGATTTACGCGGCTGACAATCGTCCATTTCTTTCAATCGTCAATCAATCGTACCTCGTCAATCGTCAAATCGTCAATTTCGTTTATGCCGGTTCATTAAGAAGATCCATGAACTCCATTGTACGACTCTCCAGCACACGAACCACGCGGTCAATAAGTGCCACAAGGTAGTTATACGCGAACATAGAGAGGATTCCTACTATCAGACCTCCGATAGTGGTCACCATAGCCTGATACATACCTGTAGAGAGGGCACTCATCTCGATCACCCCGCCCGAAGTCTGAGCCATGTTATAGAACGTCTGAACCATACCGAGTACGGTACCCAAGAAACCCAACATCGGAGCTCCTCCTGCTACGGTAGCTAACACGACGAGACCTTTCTCCAAACGTCCAACTTCTATATTTCCGACATTCTCCACTGCTACCTGCACATCCTGCATCGGACGACCGATACGCGTGATACCTTTCTCTATCATATGAGCAGAAGGAGTGTCCGTCTGACGACAGAGATTAAGCGCCGAATCAATCTTACCCTCATGAATATAATCACGGATACGATCCATGAATGATTTGTCTTCACGGGTCGCCTGCCTGATCACCACCAGACGTTCAATGAAGATGTAACATGCACCGGCAAGAAGGATTGCCAGAATAATCATAATCCAACCTCCGTACTGAGCCATTTCCCAAAGGTTGATAGACTGCGTTGTTTCTTCGATGGTTGCTAACTCTTCCTGGATAGCTGCAACCGTGTCAATTTGTAAAAGCATATAAATCTTTCTATTTTCAATTATCAATTTACTTCAGTAAATCCAAATATTCCTGAATTGTTTCTTGAATGCCCAAATACAAGGCATCGCAGATGATAGCATGACCGATGGACACTTCCGCTGTCCAAGGGAATGCCTGTATGAACGGCTTGAGATTTCGGAGATTAAGGTCATGCCCTGCGTTCATACCCAAACCTAACTCGTGTGCCTTCACCGCTGCCGGACGGTATTTCTCAATCGCCCGCTTGGGATCGGCATCAAATATCTCTGCATACGGACCCGTATAGAGCTCTACACGGTCAGCCCCGGTACGAAGCGCATATTCCACCATCACCGGATCGGGATCCACGAAGATACTCACCCTCATCCGATAAGCATGCAACTGATTCACTACACCCTTCAGAAAATCCAAATGACGACGGGTATCCCAACCGTGATTAGAAGTGAGCTGCGAAGGATCATCGGGCACTAAGGTCACCTGGGTCGGACGAACATCCGTCACCAACGCAAGGAACTCCTCCGTCGGATTACCCTCAATATTGAGCTCCGTTGTTACCATCGACTTGAGTTGGTACACATCTTCCTTGCGTATATGACGCTCATCAGGACGAGGATGTACCGTTATTCCCTGCGCACCAAACAACTCACAATCCACTGCAAAACGCTGAACATCAGGCAGATTACCACCACGTGCATTGCGCAGCGTAGCTACTTTGTTGATATTAACACTTAACTTCGTCATAGTATATGCATTAAAAATCGCGGCAAAGTTACAAAAACTTTTTCAAATACGCAAGTACGCGCGCATTATTTTTATAAAAAGTGCATTTTTATGCCTTTTGAGGCAAATTTTTAATTTTTAATTTTTAATTTTCAATTAAATGTTGTACCTTTGCGCATTATTTTGCGTTTTTTATGACGATTGCTATTTTTGGAAATGCAATGAAGTCCGAAACCTTACATGAGGTAAGGCATCTTCTTGACTTCATGAAAGAGAAAGGTATTAACGTCGTCTTGTCCCATGAATTGAGACAAGAGTTGAATCTGCGGGAATACCCTTGTTTTGACCACTCCTTCCCAAAGGGACTGACGATCTCCGACCTCAAAGACCACAAGACCGATTTCCTGTTCTTGGAAGCCGCTAACTACGAGCCAATTGACTTTGCCCTGTCGGTCGGAGGGGATGGTACTTTCCTTACCAGCGCTGCATCAATAGGACAGAAGAATATTCCTATCTTGGGCATCAACTGCGGGCACTTGGGTTTTTTAGCGGAAGTACAGAGTCAGGACGTAGATGACATCTTGCAGCAACTCATAGCCGGACAGTACACCATTGAGCAACGCAGTTTGCTGAAAGTAAGCGTTTTAGATAAGTCCGGCAGCGAACGGGAAGGACTCATCATGGCTCCCAACGCGCTGAACGAGATCGCTATCTTGAAAGAGGGTCTCAGTAGTATGTTGCAGATCGAACTCAAGGTCAACGGGGAGTACCTGCATACCTATAACTCCGACGGTTTGGTCATTGCTACCCCGACAGGCAGTACCGCCTATAACCTCTCCATCGGCGGACCGCTGATGGTTCCGCAGAGCAGAGGGATTATTTTAACGCCGATAGCGCCTCATAGCCTGACTGTCAAACCGCTCGTTGTGCCCGACGACTGGCAATTTGATATCAAGGTCACCAGTCGGTACGACTCTTACATGGTCTCTGTGGACGGACGCAGTCAAAGTCTGAGCAACGACATGAGTCTGCATATCGAACGGGCACCCTATACTATCAAAGTGGTACAGATCGGTGATAACAGTTTCTTGAAATCGCTTCGTACAAAACTCAACTGGGGAAAATGATATTCAATTCGATTGTTTGGGACGTTGATCCTATACTCATTCATTTCGGGGACGGAGGAATACGCTGGTACGGCTTGCTATGGGCGGTCGGACTATATGTCTGCTGGGCGTTGAACGATAGGATGTACAAAAGCGAAAACTGTCCTGCCGAATGGTCCGACCAACTCTTCTTCTGGATGGCTGCCGGAACTATCATCGGAGCACGTTTGGGACATTGCTGGTTCTATGAATGGCATCAATACGGCGAACCTTGGCATCTCTTCGGATGGGAGTTCACCTATCGTAATCCCTATATTGAGAATCCACTCCGTTTGTTCAGAATATGGGAAGGTGGATTAGCCAGTCATGGAGGAACCCTCGGAATCATTATTACCGCTATTTTGCTCAATAAATATCGTTTCAGCCGTTACCCCCAGTTCGGTACCAGTTGGATTTGGATCTTGGATCGTCTCTGTATAGGCGCAGGATTGACTGGCGCACTGATTCGATTGGGTAATCTCTTTAACAGCGAGATATACGGCGGACCGACAGACCTGCCGTGGGGATTCATCTTCGTGCGGGAAGGACTAACTATCCCTTGTCACCCCACGCAGATCTATGAGATGATTTACTGTCTCATCGCGTTTGCTGTCACCTATACCCTGTACCATAAAACGGACGCCCGTCGTCGCGAAGGACTGCTACTCGGTATCTTCTTGGAGATCGTCTTCTTCACGCGTTTCTGCTTGGAGTTCATCAAAAACGACCAAGAGGCTTTCGAAGCGGGACACCTCCTCAATATGGGTCAACTACTGAGCATTCCCTTCATCGTCCTCGGCTTATACCTTATTATACGCGCGTATAGAAGACCCCTCAGTCCGGTGGTGGACAAACGACCGAGGAGTCTTGATCCCAAATATCAAGACCTCAAATAGTTAAATCCATAAAATATTATGACAAAATCTGATCTTAGAATCATATATTTAGGAACACCGGAGTTTGCAGCAACCAGTCTGCGGGCGTTGGTGGAAGGTGGATACAACGTAGTAGCAGTCGTCACGATGCCGGATAAACCCGCGGGACGAGGTCACCAAATACAATTCTCCGAGGTGAAGAAATATGCCTTGGAGGTGGGACTACCCGTCCTGCAACCCGAGAAACTCAAAGACGAAGCGTTCGTGGAAGAACTCCGTTCCTACCGAGCCGACCTGCAGATCGTTGTAGCATTCCGTATGTTACCGGAAGTGGTCTGGGCGATGCCTCGCTTGGGCACCTTCAACCTGCATGCCTCGCTTTTACCACAGTACCGGGGTGCAGCTCCGATCAACTGGGCAGTCATGAACGGCGACCAAGAGACGGGAGCAACTACTTTCATGCTCAAACATGAGATCGACACGGGAAACATGATCCTTCAGGAACGCCTTCCTATCGGACCCGACGAGAACGTCGGTTCGGTACACGACCGGCTTATGCAGATGGGAACAGGCTTGGTAACACGCACAGTAGATCTCATCATCGAATGCGAGAACAAAGGTATCCCTATTCCCACAACCCCACAACCGGAGATAGCAGAACTGCGTCCCGCACCGAAAATCTTCAAAGAAGACTGCGAGATTCATTTCGACCAAATGACGGCAGAACAGGTCCATAATTTCGTGCGTGGATTGAGTCCATACCCTGCCGCATGGGCGAACCTCACCATCAACAGCCAACTCTTCGAGAACGTGAAGATCTACAAGGTGGAAGTCTACCCCCATCCCCTCCATGAAGGGAAGGGAGATATCATTGTGCCGTGCAAGGAAGGCGCAGTGCAGATTCTTGAACTCCAAGTACCGGGGAAGAAACGAATGGACGCTAAATCGTTCTTGAATGGATTACATTAAACTCATAGATAAGTACTACGGCAACTATCCTGCCTTGCGGGATGTACTGGTGACACATAGCCGTCAAGTGGCGGACCGTGCGTTACGCATCGTGGACGCACATCCTCAATGGATTGAACAAGGATTAGTGGATCGCACCTTCATCGAAGAGGCTGCTATGCTTCATGATATAGGTATCATCTTTTGCAACGCCCCGAAGATTCATTGCCGAGGACAGCACAAATATATCGAGCATGGTTATTTAGGGGCGGAGTTATTACGTGCGGAGGGTTACCCAAAACATGCCTTGGTAGCCGAAAGGCATACCGGAACAGGTATCACTATGGAACAGGTCATCCGCGAAGAACTACCTATCCCCGAACGCGATTATTGTCCTCAGTCGATGGAAGAGAAAATCATCTGCTATGCCGACAAGTTCTACTCCAAGTCCCACCTCGGTGAAGAAGTATCCATCGATAAGATCAAGTACAACATCTGGAAGTACGGCCACGATGCTTTCGTTCGTTGGAACGAGTTAGTGGAACTTATGGGCGAAGCCCAATGATAGCAGTTCGCGGAACTGTATCTTGGCACGACGATCGCCTTCCATGATAACCGACGAGTCATAACGAGGATGAAGCATCAGACGGGCGGAGAGGAAACGATTGATAATAAAATCGCAGTTTGCCTCCAGATCAATCTCCACATGATGATAATTGGTGTAGAAATAGAACCGTGTCTCCAGTGACACCTCGCGCACAGGTTTCCATACATACTCCACACGCACGGACGAACCGATCGTGTGGAGTGTTTTTTGTCCGGGATCAAGACCATAATCTCTTACCTCCACGCGTGCCGTGTCCATGATATGGATCACCTTGTAAGAGAGAGGTGAGACGGAAACGGACAGTCCGTTGACCGGTTTCCAGTCTATACCCAATGCCGCATTGAAACGGAATGGGGAGAACGGTCCGGACTTGAGGGCGTTGGAGTTGGATTTATAGGTCGGAAACAAACGGGTCTCTATCTCGCCCGAGATCGAGGCAAAAAGGGTCGGAACGATCCGATAATTAGCTTTGGTATAAAGTCTCAACAGGTCATCCGTTGTGTTCACTTTATGCAGACTGTCCGCAGAAATAGTAGAACCGCCTATCCGCCATTCGCCGAAATTCTCCCATGTGAACCGATCGGAAATATAACTGATTTGTCCTTTGGCTATACCGAGACCGGCAAAAGAAGACGAACCGCCTTGATACCAGTTGGGAGTGACGTAGTTCTGGGTGATCTGTGCCATCAGCGTTGCCTCTCGGCGCCAATGGGTCTTCGCGTCACGGATAGCACGGAGCACATCATTACGATCCTCCTCCACATCCTTGATCCATGATTTCTCGATCGCGATAAGAGGAATACTGTCGGGTCTCTTGATGGCTAATTGGGCGTTCAGAGCCCGCAATGAATCCATCTCCGACTGTGCGCGTGCAATAGAATCCTGCCGCATAATCTCGGCGAAGGTCAGCGTATCGACCGTGTCGTTGGCATGAAGCATCTCGCTCTGTCTGCGAACCAGATCCAATAGATACGTATCCATATCCACTGTCTGTTTCTGTTCGCCCAACCGGAACGTATCGGTATATAATTGTTGCGCCGTCATATTCATGGCGGCGCACACAATGCAAACTATGAGAAATATAACTCTCAATTTTCCTTTCAATTTTCAATTTTCAAATCCCCGCGGCATTGATTTTCCCGTGGCATTGCTTGTATTTCTTGCCACTTCCGCACGGACACGGATCATTCGGTCTCGGTTTCTTATCCGCATGGATCGGTTCGGGACGGGCGTTCTCACGGGTGTCACGTCCTGCTGCTTGCGCTGCACCGGAAGCATGAGCTGCCTGCTGCACCGCATCTTTCTGCGTCCGGTAACGGCTGTAATCCATTCGGCGTTGTTGCTGTGCCTGCTGTACCTGATCCGGCTCGGTCACATGAATCTGACCACGCAGCAGGATAGCGATCGCACGGCGGTTCAGCGCATCCAGCATTGCTTTGAAGATATGGAACGACTCTAACTTATAGATTAACAGCGGATCTTTCTGCTCATACGAAGCGTTCTGAACACTCTGCTTGAGGTCGTCCAACTGACGGAGATGCTCTTTCCACTCATCATCGATGACGTAGAGCAACATACGTTTCTCGAACTCCTTCACCACCTCTTTGCAATGCGTCTCGGCTGCTTTCTTGAGGTTAACGGCGATGTTATAGACACGTTTGCCGTCGGTGATCGGAATGAGGATGTTCTCATACATCTGTCCCTTGGTCTCATAGACGTACTGGATCTGAGGATCAGCTATCTGGGTCAACTTGTCCATACGGCGTTTGAAGCTGTCGAGCGCAGACTCAGCCAGTTGGTTAGATAGCGCTTCACGTTTGCCACGACTGAACGTCTCCTCGTCAAACGGCATCTCGATAGCGAAAACCTGCATCGTATCGAACTTGAGTCCCTCGTAATCATTCGCGCTCTTGGCATCCGAAACGAGGTTTTCTGCGATCTCATAGATCATGTTCGTTATATCCACACCGATTCGCTCGCCCATCAACGCGTGACGACGTTTGGCGTAGATGAGGTTACGCTGCTGGTTCATCACATCGTCGTATTCGATAAGGCGTTTACGGATACCGAAGTTGTTCTCCTCCACTTTCTTCTGCGCACGTTCGATAGAGTTCGATATCATCGAGTGCTCGATCATCTCGCCTTCCTCGAAGCCCATACGATCCATGATAGAAGCGATTCGTTCGCTACCGAACATACGCATCAAATCATCTTCGAGCGATACATAGAAGACCGAACTACCCGGGTCACCCTGACGTCCGGCACGACCACGTAACTGTCTGTCCACACGGCGACTCTCATGACGTTCGGTACCGATGATAGCGAGACCTCCCGCCTCTTTCACCTCCGGCGTCAACTTGATATCGGTACCACGACCCGCCATGTTGGTTGCGATCGTCACAACGCCCGCACGACCTGCTTCGGCTACGACCTGCGCTTCCTGTTGGTGCAACTTGGCGTTCAGCACATTATGTTTGATCTTACGCATCGTAAGCATCTTGCTCAGCAACTCCGATATCTCCACACTCGTCGTACCCACCAGTACCGGACGACCTTGGTTCACCATGTTCACGATCTCGTCGATGACGGCGTTGTATTTCTCGCGTTTGGTTCGGTAAATACGGTCGTTCATATCGATACGGGCGATGGGTTTATTGGTCGGGATAACCACTACGTCCAACTTGTAGATATTCCAGAACTCACCTGCCTCGGTCTCTGCGGTACCGGTCATACCAGCAAGCTTGTGGTACATACGGAAATAGTTCTGTAGCGTGATGGTCGCAAAAGTCTGGGTAGCCCCTTCGACCTTCACGTTCTCTTTGGCTTCGACCGCTTGGTGCAGACCGTCACTCCAGCGGCGACCCTCCATCACACGGCCTGTCTGCTCATCTACGATCTTCACCTCGCCGCCGTCGATGATGTAATCCACATCTTTCTCGAAGAGGGTGTACGCTTTCAGCAGCTGATGAACCGTGTGTACACGCTCGGACTTGATCGAATAATTGGTAAGGATCTCGTCTTTCTTCTGCTGAGCCTCTTCCTTCGTACATCGTCCTTCGTTACTTTGTACTTCTACTTCCGCCATCTCACTTCCTACGTCCGGCAGAACGAAGAAATTCGGGTCATCGGTTGAACCCGTGAGGGCATCGATACCCTTATCGGTCAGTTCGATGGACTTGTTCTTCTCGTCAATCACGAAATAGAGTTCGTCCGTCGCAATGTGCATATTCTTCTCGTTCTCTTGCAGATAGAACTCTTCCGTCTTCTGCAAACGCACTTTGACACCCGGCTCGGAGAGGTACTTGATCAGCGCCTTGCTCTTCGGCAGACCCTTGAAAGCACGGAAAAGCGCCAACTCACCTGCCTCACGCTCTTTCTCGTCCTGTGACGACATCTTCTTTTTCGCTTCAACCAACAGGTTCGTCGTCAAGGTCGTCTGCTGTCTTACCAACGCTGCCACACGGTCTTTGTACTCATCGAACATCTGATCCTCTCCGCGGGGAACAGGACCGCTGATAATCAACGGAGTACGGGCATCGTCTATCAACACCGAGTCCACCTCATCCACGATCGCATAGTTATGTCCGCGTTGTACCAGATCCAGCGGAGATGTTGCCATGTTATCGCGCAGGTAGTCGAAACCGAACTCATTGTTCGTTCCGAAAGTGATATCGCAGGCATAAGCCTTACGACGCTCGTCCGAATTCGGTTTGTGCTTGTCGATACAATCGACCGTCAGACCGAGGAACATATAGATCGGACCATTCCACTCCGAGTCACGTTTGGCGAGGTAGTCGTTCACCGTCACCACATGGACACCCTCGTGCGTCAACGCGTTCAGATAAACAGGCAGCGTAGCCACGAGGGTCTTACCTTCACCGGTTGCCATCTCGGCTATCTTACCTTGATGCAGAACCACACCACCGAACAACTGCACGTCGTAATGGATCATATCCCATTTGATCTCATTTCCTCCCGCCATCCAATGATTCTTATATACGGCAACCTCCTTGGTACTTTGTACTTCGTCACTTTGTCCCTTAGACACGATTTCCACGAAATCGAAACGCGGGTCAGCTGCCAAGTCTCTATCCATCTGCGTAGCGGTCACCTCTATCGTCTCGTTCTGGGAAAAACGACGGGCGGTCGATTTGACGATCGCATATGCCTCCGGCAATATCTCATTCAGAACGCGCTCGTACGTGTTCTGAATCTCTTTTTCCAACTTATCTACCTCGTTGTAAATCTTCTCGCGCTTCTCAATAGGTGTTCCTTCGATGGACTCCTTCAAACGGCTGATTTCTGACTTCTGATCACGGACTGCTGCCTGCAACTTGTCCATCAGCGCCCATGAATGAGCACGCAACTCATCATTGGAAAGGGCGTCAATCACCTCGTACTGCGCCTTGATCTGGTCAACTATCGGCTGAATGGCGCGCATATCTTTCTGCGCCTTGTTGCCGAAAAGTTTCGTAATAATCTCAATAAAATTCATATGTCGTTTCAGTATTTACACAAAATGTGGGTGCAAAAGTACAAAAAAATTTTGATATACGCAAATTTATACGTCAAAATATTTCATAGTTCCTTCCAATTAGTTAAAAACAACTATCATGCCACACTATTTATTCTGCCATTTTGGCAGTATTCCTAATTCTCAACTCGCGAATCTTAATTCTCAATTTTCAATTTTCAATTCTCAATTTTCAATTATTTTCTGTGCCCCGTTAATCACTTTTCAAAATTCACTAACTCCCTATTATTCAGAACTCTACATCCCTTTATCACACGCTTTTTGTGATAAGGCTTATCACTAACTATTGCGTATATTATAAAAAAGCAGTACCTTTGCACCGGATTTCAAAAACACAAAATTATGGAAAGTCATTTTTTCGGAGTACCTGACATTATTATTATCGCGAACGCGGCGGTAATTTTAACCATCGCCTTTATTGTCGAACGGATCATCTCGTTCAAGAACGAACTCACGGACCTGCGCATCCGCCTACTTGCGTCCCAACACGAACAGGCACGCCGCGACCAGCTGATGCTTGAGCAGATCAAGCAACACACCAACAAACCGGACGCATTGAACGAGTTGTTGCAACTTTTCGGCAGCAAAGTGAACGCCATCCGCCGCGAATACCCATCGCTTACGGACACGGACGCGCAGGTACTTATTTTAATCGGATTAGGTGTGGACAACAACGAGATCCTTTCCTTCACGGACATGTCCAAACGCACCTATTACAAACGCCGCCAACTCATCGCACAGCGGATGAACACCACCGCCGCGCAACTTGACGAACTTGCAAAATCATTATTCAATTCTAAATAATTTATCATTATGAAACGCTTTTATTGGATCATTTTTATCGACTTATTAGGCCTCTTTCTTGTAGCTATCTTAGGAAGCTATCTGGATGCCATTTCTTCATTTACGGATCATCGCTGGATAAGTCTTGTTCTTATCATAGCTTACGCAGGCATAACCCATATTCTTCTCTCTCGCAAAACGCCTGTCACCTTGACAGAAGAGGAGAAGAATGAGCCCCTCCCCGAACGACAGGATTTCAGCCATGACTCCTCTAAAACTAATTGGAAAATTATACTATTCGGCATCTTTGCCTTTATAGCCTTGGTGTTTATATTTGAGTTTACATATTTTGGCTTGTATAGAATTTTCCTTGGCGCACCGGTTATGGAAACAGTAATATTTCTTCTGGAAACCTATTTAATCATCTTCAAATCAATCACTTGGTGGATAGTAATAATTGGATTAATCGTTTTGTTTATTATCGACTCCCGGCGTAAGAACAACAATAAATATATTATCGATGGAGACACCCTCATTATTCAGGAAAACCGCATCTTCAAAACCGAAGAGGAACTTCGAATCCCGTTAGACACCATCGATGAGGTCTATATTCGCAATAACACGGGAATCGGCGGTTTGTATCTTTCCATCCAAGGCATCAAACGTCGTCTCAACACTGGACTGAATTCTCTCGCTCTCGGCAAAGCTATCCTTCAGCACAAACAACGGATCACAACGGAGAAATAACCACCAAAAAACGGGGTAAAAACGACATTTGAGTGGGTGATTAGTGGGTGATTAGTGGGTGGATAGTGCGTGGATAAGCCAACATGAGGCTAAGATCAAGCCTCAAAAAGAACGATTTCGGCTACACTTGCAAATCACGGTGCAAAGGTACAACAAAAAATTGGAATATGCAAATTTACGACTTCAAAAAACTCATAAAATGAAAAAAAGTGGCATACACTCTTGTGTATGTCATTTATTTTTTGTACCTTTGCAGCCGATTTAGATTGCATAATTATGTACTTATGAAAAATATAGCATTTATCATCAATCCTATTTCGGGCAACAAAGAGACGCAGAATGCGAAGAAAAAATTGCCGAAGTTGATCATGCAGACCTTGGACACCGACCAGTGGTTGCCGAACATCGTCCATACAGAGTACGCCGGACATGCCTCGGAACTCGCCTACCAATACGCACGAATGGGCTTTGACGCAGTAGTCGCTGTCGGAGGTGACGGCACGGTGAACGAAGTAGCGAAAGGGCTCAAAGGCACCAACACCGCCCTCGGTATCATCCCGATGGGTAGCGGTAACGGCTTTGCACGACATCTGAACATCCCCATACGACCCCAGAAAGCGATTGAGATGATCAATCATAGCGAACCCATCTCCGTGGATTACGGCTTGGCGAACGGCAAACTGTTTGTCAGCACATGTGGCACGGGTTTTGATGCACTCATAGCAGACCATTTCGCAGGCAGCAACAAACGCGGATTCGCTACTTATTTGCAGAAAGTGCTGCATGACGCTTTCTCGTATCATCCGCAGACTTACCATATTGTAGGCGACGGACTCGACGTGACGCACAAAGCGTTCCTCATCACTTTCGCTAACGCGAACCAGTGGGGCTACGAAGCGCTCATCGCACCTCGGGCAAGTGTGCAGGACGGCATGATGGATATCATGCTCATGTCCAGCAATGCCCTCTTAGGCAGCGCGAGTCTGGCACTTCGGCTCTTTACAGGCAGCATTGATGACAGCCATTTCATGGACACCCTGCGCGCCAAAGAAGTCACCCTCTTCCGCGAAGAAGTAGGACCCTTCCACCTCGACGGTGATCCCGTGGAAATGGAGAAAGATATACACATCAAAATCGTTCCCGACGGACTACGCGTTCTCGTTGAGAAGCGATTTTAAATAGTCCACTAGTCCACTAGTCTACTAGTCTACTAGTTTACTAGAATATTCGAATTATGGTTTTAAAAATAATCAACAAGAGTAACAATCCTCTCCCGCGCTACGAGAGTGCGCAGGCAGCAGGAATGGATATACGATGCAACATCAGCGAGGCAATCACCTTGCAGCCGATGGAAAGACGTCTTATCCCGACAGGTCTCTTCATCGAGTTACCGGTCGGCTACGAAGCACAGATCCGTCCGCGTAGCGGTCTTGCCCTCAAACGCGGACTGACCGTACTCAACACCCCGGGTACCATCGATGCCGATTACCGCGGAGAGATAGGAGTCATCCTCATCAACCTCAGCGGTGAAGCGCAGACCATCGAACCCGGCGAACGGATATGCCAGATGGTCATCGCCAGACATGAGACACCGGAGGTTGTGGAAGTGACCGAACTGAGTGCTACCGAACGAGGAGAAGGCGGGTTCGGACACTCGGGGAGAAAGTGAAAAGTGAAAGGTAAGAGATGAAAGTAGGAATAAAGAATAAAGACCGCTTCGCTAAAAGAATAAAGACTAAACGACTACTGATGATAGCATTTTTGTCTTTATTCCTTACTCCTTATTCTTTAATCGTTTCTCAAAACACGGTTGAGCAGGAACAGCAGTTCACTTATTATTGGTATGCCGCCAAACAAGCCATCAACGCAGAGAAATACGACGAAGCCCTGACACTCTTGGAGTTCTGCCGGCTCATCAAACCAGACGACGGACAGACCCTCACATTCTTAGGCACGATGTACGACGCGCTGAGAATGCCGGAAAGGGCTATGAAACTGTTTAAAGAAGCCTATGAAGCCGATCCCGACGGACAATGGAAAAACTACCTCGAGAGACTTCTCCAGCAAGCCGTCAACGAAGGACAATGGAAACAAGCCATTAAGATCCAAGACGAGATAGACAAACACCAGGAATACGATGCAGCAAGCGCCTATACGCACGGACGATTGTACCTCTTTGCAGGCAAACCTAAAAAAGCCCTCGCTGCGATTGATAAGTACTTGGAGACCGACCCGACTCACCTGCCCTTACTGACTTTCCGCGTGGAGATCATGGAGCAGACGAAAGCGAAGAGCAAGGATCTGTACACCTATTACAAACGGATCTTGGCGCTCAACCCGGGACATTTGATGATCCTCAATAACTACGCTTACCATCTCGCTACACATGGCGGAGATCTCAAAGAGGCAGAGCGGATGAGTGCTATCACTATCCGGGAAGAACCCGACAACGCCGTTTATCTGGATACATACGGATGGATTCTCCATCTGCAGGGACAAGACGAACTGGCACTCTTCTTCCTCCAACGTGCCCTCAGTAACGCATCCGAAAACACCAACGAAGAAATACAAAAACATATCAATGCAATTAAAAAATAAATACCTGTTTCTGCTGGCTGCTCTGTTTCTCATCAGTTGTGGAACGAAAAAGAAAATAACAGAGGCCCATCAGCCGGAAGTGAGCCAACCGACTTGGCACACCTGTCTCATCCAGAATGCCAAAGCAACCCTCTCCATGGACGGAAACCGTCTCTCCGCTACCGTCACCATGCAGACGGTGCACGACTCGATGCTCGTCATCAGCGTTATGCCCCTCTTGGGAATAGAGGTGGCACGATTCGAAGCTACACCCTTGGAGTTAACCGGTATCAATAAGTTCGACGGCACTTACGCCACCATAACCTATGCCGAACTGAACCGTACACTTACCCCCTCTCTGAACTGGGACATCCTCCAGCAGACCTGTACCGCCGAACTGCCTACAGGCACAGAGAAAGCCCGATTAGTGTACCAACTGGGAGAGAAAACGATTGAACTGATCATTGACTACACACCACGACGGCTGGATGTACCCGTGCGGGTGAGCCATCAGAACCTCAGCAGATACAAAAAAATAGATATTTCTAAATGGTTATGACCGCTTCGCTGAAAGACATAAGACCGCTCGTTGCTCTCGCTAAAAGACAAAAGACGAAATGGGTTCGACTAATCTTATTAGTCCTTTGTCCTTTGTCCTTTGCCCTTTGTCCACTTCAGGCTGCGGATAATGTGAAAGACTTGCAAAACAAGCAGAAGAAACTACAACAGGAGATTGAGCAGACCAACAAAATGCTCAAGCAGACCAAGAAAGATGAGAGTGCTACGATGAACAAGTTGCAGCTGATCGGTAATAATATCAAGAACCAAAAGAAACTGATCAATGCCTTGGACAATGAGATATTCGCCCTCAATGCGGAGATGACCGCTTTAGGGGCTACCCGTGATTCATTGCAAACTGTACTGGAATCCTATAAAGCCGATTACGCCGAGATGGTACGTCAGAGCCATTTCGCACAAATGCAACAATCCCCCCTCTTGTTTCTCCTGAGCAGCGACAGTTTTCAGCAATTAGCGCGCAGAGCCCGTTACCTCCAAGAGTTTGCGGCATTCCGTCAGGAACAAGTCCGCCGCATCGAACATACACAATCGGAGATAGACACCCAGAACGAACTGCTGCAAGCTAACAAACATGACAAACTGACCGCACTCGACACCCGCAAACGTGAGCAAGAGAACCTCAAACGAGACGAACGCAAGCAGCAGACCATGCTCAAACAGCTCAAGAGCAAAGAGAAAGATCTCAGCAAACAGCTCAAAGCCCAGCAAAAGAAAGTAGCGGAGCTGAACAAGAAAATCGACGAGATGGTTCGCCAACAAGCGCAGAAAACTTCCAAGACATCCCTCACCAAAGAGCAAAAACTACTTGCAGGAGGTTTTGAAGCCAACAAAGGACGTCTCCCTTGGCCCGTTGAGAAAGGCATGATCAGCGGACATTTCGGCAAACAGCAACACCCTCTCCATGAACATGTGATCATTGATAACAAAGGCATATACATTCAAACGACTGCTGGCACCAAAGCGCGTGCAGTCTATAAAGGAGAAGTTACCAGTTGTTTCATCATCGCCGGCACATATGCCGTCATCGTGCAGCATGGTAACTACCGCACAGTCTATTCCAACCTCACCTCGCTTAACGTCAAGCAGGGCGACCATGTGGATACCAAACAAGTGATCGGGACCATCTTCACAGACCCCGAACAAGACCAGAAAACGGAATTATATTTCCAGATATACAAAGATATGAACATCGTAAACCCTGAATTATGGATAGCAAAATAAAGATGAAAGTAGAAAGTTTAAAGTGGATAGTTATCTCGCTCATAGCGATCACTTTTCTGCCCGGCTGCAAGCAAGATGAATGGACCGATTGGAGATTGCAGAACGACATATGGTTGGAGTTGAACAAGGCGAAAGATAGTGTGCAAACCACCTCCACCGGTTTACAATACAAAATCATTGCCGACCCCTTGGCGGAGAACAATGATGCCAAACCCAAACCCAATAGTACAGTGGTTTGCGATTACACCTTGAGACTGATCAACGGAACTGTCATCGAGGAAAGAAAGAATCAGCCTATCTATCTGGCAAGTACGATTCCCGGCTTCAGAGAAGGATGTATCAAAGTACGCACCCACGGAGACATTCACCTCTATATCCCGGCACACTTAGGCTATGATTACGACACCTCAGACGGAAGAGGAGCCGGCACGGAGGGATACAAGACCTATATTCCCCCTTATTCAACGCTTATTTACGAGATTCATATATGCAGTTTCTATTAAAAAGCAGCTTGTTCGTCAGCCTCCTTGTGCTGCTTGCAGCCTGTGACAGTATAGGTTCGCAATCCAGCGTACCCCGTATGCCGGTGAATGTGACGATTGATACCCGTCAAGGAGAGTTTGTCCATTTCACACGCGAAGCACTGAACACATACGTCATCATCGACAAAGACGGGTACCATTATAACGGTCACGACATTCCTCTGCCTTTCACGGGAGCTTTCGGCTGCGGAGGGGTACTCGTATATGTGAATATATTAGGGGGTTACAGTGCTTATGACTTAGCTTGTCCGTATTGTTACCCCAAAGGGCATATCGAATCCTGTATGGTCGATGCACCTTTCGCCACATGCCCGCGATGCGGAGAAGTATATGATATCAGCGGTGGCATAGGAGTGCCTACCAAAGGCATCGGAAACGAGTGCCTGCGATCACTTCCTCTCACATATGTCAACAGTGTAATCCGTATTCAACAATGATCACCAAAGACGATTTAATCTCCCTCGGTTTTCTCAAACGAACCCGTAACAAAGACCTGCCTCCGTTCGTCTTTGTGCAACGTGACGGGCTCTTTGTACCTTTCCGCTCCGAAGAGATAGCTTCGCTCATGGGCGAGGAAATTTGGGTACTTCGCAGCGACGTGCAGGAAGAAGAGGACGGACTGATGACTTGGCAGGATCTGGTAGGTTACACCATCGAGGACGAAGGAGCAAAAGGTGAATGGGTAACGATCGGCGTCATTGCAGACATCGACGAGAGTACCATCAACACCTTAGCAACCCTCGAAGACGGACGGATGATACCCCTTCACGAAGATTTTATTATAGATATAGACGAAGACGCACATCTTCTGCGCGTCCATTTACCCTTTGCGCTATGAGAGAGAAACTAACCGCACAAGAGATGGGGCGCTTAAGCGTGACGGAGTACCGCGAAGCGGACAAACTGCCGCTGGTAGTAGTCCTTGACAACGTGCGCAGCCAACATAACGTGGGGGCAGTCTTCCGCACAGCCGACGCCATGCGGATTGAGAAAGTGGTGCTCTGCGGGATCTGTTGCTGCCCCCCGAACCAAGAGATCCATAAGACTGCCCTCGGAGCAGAGGAGAGTGTGGATTGGGTCTATTTCAAAGAGACACTCGATGCCGTCCATGCCCTCCAAGCCGAAGGCTACACCGTTTATGCCATCGAGCAAGCACATGACTCCATTACCCTCGAAGAAGCAGTGGAGCATCTAACAGCGAAGCGGTCCAACGGCATCGCCGTTGTCTTAGGGCATGAGGTCTTCGGTGTTCAACAAGAAGTAGTAGATAGTTGTAATCAATGTATAGAGATCCCTCAATACGGAACGAAGCACTCGATGAACGTGTCGGTAACGGCAGGCATCGTCATGTACCGCTTTGCCTCCTCTCTCCGGCGCGCGATAAAGAAGTAGCGAAGGCAGCCATTCAAGCAGGAGCAGACGCTGTTTATATTGGTCCTCCGGCTTTCGGTGCGCGGCAAGCGGCAGGTAACTCGTTGGAGGACTTGGCGGAAGTGGTTCGTTACGCGCATACATACGGAGTGCAGGTCTTGGTGACGATGAACACCTTACTCCATGAGGACGAGTACGCGCAGGCTGTCTCGCTCGCGCACGCGCTATATAAAATAGGAGTCGATGCGCTGATTATTCAGGATTTACATTTGTTGGAGTTGGACTTGCCGCCTATCAGGCTGCACGCTTCCACACAGTGCGACAACCGTACGCCCGAACAAGTGAAACGGCTCAAAGAGTTGGGTTTCAAACGGGTCGTTTTAGCGCGCGAGTTAAGCATTGAGGAGATTCGGGCGATCCATGAAGAAGTGCCGGATATAGAGTTGGAAGCGTTTGTTCATGGCGCCTTGTGTGTCTCTTATTCCGGACGATGCTATATATCCGAAGTGCTCGCCGGACGAAGTGCCAACAGAGGTGCTTGCGCACAGTTCTGCCGTATGGCGTACGACCTGTTAGATGCAGAGGGAAACGAGGTCTTGGACGAAAAGGGCGAGCCTATTCATCAGCGGCATTTACTGAGTTTGCAGGACTTGGACCGATCTGCCTATCTGGACGAAATGATAGAAGCCGGCGTGACGACTTTTAAGATAGAGGGACGCCTGAAAGACGCTGATTATGTGACGAATATAACGGCTTCTTATCGGGAGAAATTAGATAACCTCACCCCGACCCTCTCCACAGGGAGAGGGAGTTCCTCCCTTGAGGGGAGGTCAGGAGGGGTTTTCACCCGCTCTTTTACACCGAATCCCGAGAAGACGTTTCATCGAGGAGGGATTGATTATTTCTTGCACGGACGGACAGCACATATGGCGAATTGGGACACGCCGAAGTCCACGGGTGAGTACGTCGGCGAAGTACTGGAAGCCCGCGGTAACACGCTGAGAGTGAGACTAAAAGAGGGCATCGTGCTGCATAACGGAGACGGTCTGACGATAAGTAGCGAAGGGTTTAGTGTAAATGGGGTCGAAGAGAATATTGTGAAGATTAATAAAACTATCACCAATAACCTATCACCTATCACCTTTACTCCGTTATATCGAAATTTGGATGTCGAGTTCGTGAAGAACCTGAGAAGCGAACGGAAGATTCCTGTAGATGTTGTTTTGAGAGAGACGGAAGAAGGTTTTGAGTTGATATATACCCCTATTGATTCAAAGCTCTCTCCCCTTGTGGGGAGAGTTGGAGAGGGGTTCAACAAAGAGCCTGCCAAGAACGCAGACAAAGCCCTCGATACGATCCGTACTCAGCTCTCCAAATTAGGCGACACGCCCTATATCGCCCGCTCCGTACAGATCGAATCCAAACCCTATTTTATACCGATTAGTGTTTTGAACGAATGGAGACGAGGTATTTTGAATACAGAACACAGACCGTTCACTTCGTTCTCTGACAGAACACAGACCGAATATGTCTGTCAGCGAAGCGATCTGTCAGCAAAGCGGTCTGTCAGCGAAGCGGTCTATCAGTCCAAAGGACGGTCTCTCATGGAGTGCAAATACTGCCTGCTCTTTGAGTTGGGACATTGTCGCAAGATTAATCCTTATCCGAAAGACAAGGAGCCTCATTATCTGCGTCTCCGTACGGGCAAAATCCTCCGCCTTACCTTCGATTGCAAGAAATGCGAAATGCTGGTGGATGATAATGAATAATGAATAGTGAATAATTAATAATTAATAGTGAATATTTAGTAGTAATGCGTTAAATTTAAACAAAAACCATTTTTTATTTGCATATGTGCAATTTTTGTTGTAAATTTGCAGCCAAAAAATAAAAGTAACGATTTATGCCAAGCGCAGAAGTACAAGAGATGATTCCGAAGATACAAGCGTATCTTGCTACTCAACCGGTAGAACGAGCATACTTGTTCGGTTCTTGCTCGCGCGGCGAAGAGCGCCCGGATAGCGACGTAGATCTGCTCGTTACTTATACGGATAGCGACAGCCTTTCGCTGATGGATATTAGTCGTATGATGGTTAATTTAGGTAAAAAGTTGAACCGCAAAGTGGATCTGGTGGAAGACGCATATTTGAGACCATTTGCCCGACCGAGTGTTGAACGTGATAAAATAAAAATCTATGAGAGAGCGCATTAGAGACAAAGAACGTCTGGTTCATATTCTTACGGCGATTGATAATTTGACAGAGGGTCGTAAACGTTATACCGCTGAGGAAGCAGAAAAAGATGTTATTATCTTCTACGGCTTCGTAAAGCAAGTAGAGATTATAGGTGAAGCAACGTATAAACTAACAAAAGAGTTTCGTGAATCTCATCCAGAGGTGGAATGGGAAGTAATTGAAAACATGAGACATGTGTTAGTACACGGATATTTTGCAATAACTCCACATAAAGTATGGCGAGTTATAGACAATGATCTGCCTGTTTTAAGACCTCAAATCGAACGATTCATCCAAGAGGAAGAAAGCGTGGAATAATTAGATCGCTGGCACTGACAGCGTAAAAAAGCGGTGACATATTGAAAATTCGCGTTTGCGATTTATTGGCGTCCTTGGAATGTGAGAAGTTTTAAGATGTACCAATAATAAGTTAGCAAGCGTCCGTATTATATATGGACGTGACTTATTGGTACATAGGCATTTCTCACAGCCTCAAGGACGATAAGGAACGTCCATTTTTTATATACCAATCCCTGAAGGTGTAAGAGGGGAAATAAAACACAAAAGAATTATGAAAAAGATTAAATTACTTTTCGCAGTATTATTTACTGCAAACATGATTAGTGCACAAATTTATTTGGAAGCCACATTCCCCGGTAAATTTTTGCCTTATTACGATGTGTCGGATTTTTATTTTGATTGCGGCAAACTACCGATGACTTATGGGGATACATTGGTCAAGTTATACAACGATGACATGACTTTATACAAAACAATTCAGTTTCCATCATCTTCAGCCCAAATAATAAAACGCGCTCCTTCAGCTACTAAAGGTGGTCCCTCTCATGGAATGTATCTGTTTGCACGTAATATTTATACGACAGACGGAAAAGTAGCTTTTATAAAGTGGGCATCAGATAACATTACTATTTATGATGAAGATAAAACTCTGCTTGCAACCATTCCTATTGTAGACAATTCACCCGATATGGGTCTTTTCACTATTAATGGAAAGTGGAAACTAATTATTCAAGAGTCCCAATGGTCAGAAGTAACATATACTTCCAGTTATACGACCTACGTTTATTCTCTTCCAGGAAATAGTGATGCTCAATTTATTTCTACACCATCTTCCCAAAAGCATTCATCTTCGTCACGCAAATATCTAAATAAAAATCAAGTGATGATTGAAAATGGAGATCACACATATACGGTTTCTGGTCAAGAGGTGAGATAAACAATGCAGAATAATGTTCCGCCCCCCAGAAAGAAAAGCAGTGAGGAAATCTTCACTGCTTTTTTTTGCATTTTTATTTGCACATATGCAAAAAAAAGTGTACCTTTGCAGGCAAATTAGAGAGAGTATGATCGCTTTTATTTTTGCTTTGGTTGTACATATTCACGCAGGCGAGTCTATTAACGCTGCCTTGGATTCGGCGCGGAGGGTGTATAAGGAACGGGGGGAGAGGACGACGATATGGATTGAACCCGGGACTTATTGCGAGGAACTGACGATTGATGTGCCGGGATTGAGTTTGAAGAACGCGAGTCGGAAACCTTCTATCGGTTTGAGGAACGGAGGTGTGGAAGCCGATTCGGAGGCTGTACGGCTGACTTGGTACTATGGGCATGGATACCAATACAAGAGTATGGGTAGCCGCGTGAACTATGGTGGATCGAGAGAGAGACGATGGAACGCATCGGTATTGGTGACAGCTCCGGATTTCTATGCAGAGAATATCATCTTTGAGAACTCGTTTAACCTCTATGTCTGCGAGAAAGAAGCAGCAGACAGTCTGGTAGATATTTCGCAATCCGACATGCCGTGGACAGCAAAAGAGCGACCAAAGAAAGTGATGCCGGTTCGCCCGAAAGAGGTGGGTTCGACAGAGGTGCAAAAGAAGAAATACAGGGAACGCGCAGCGGCTATCTCGTTTACAGAGACGGCGAAGAATGCGCATTTAAAGAACTGCCGTGCCGTGGGACGACAAGATGTGTTGTACGGCGATGATGGAGCAAGTATCTACTGGGAAGGCGGTATTTTGGCAGGAGGCGTGGATTTTATCTTCGGAGCGATGACGATGTGCGTGAACAAGGCAACTATTGTAGCCAATATCAATGGCGAGAAAGGCGATAAGTGTTACATCGCGGCAGGCAGAAGTGAAGAGGGCACACGGGGTATGTTATTCTATAAATGTCACATCCGGTTGGCGAATGAGGAGGAGTTGGAAATTTCAAATTTCAAATCTCAAATCTCAAATGCCAAACCCGAGGTTTGGCTCGCTCGTCCGTGGAGATGGTGGGGCGAGACCGTTTGGGCATATACCACATGGGACGAGGGAGTCTTGAACAGCGAAGGTTGGTCCTTGGGTTTGGTGAAAGACAAAGAGGGATACAATGCAGATGATCCGTGTCCAAACAGCTATGAGTACAAGTCGCAGGATCAATCAAAAGGAAGACCGAGTTGGGTACGCGTGCTGAAGAAGCCGGTCTTACCGGACGGAACCAAGATTAGCCCGAAGAAGTGGATAAAAAATACATATTGATGTAGAAAAATTGACGGAAAGGGTATAAAAGGAGCGTTTAGGCGCTCTTTTTTATACATATACTTGTATATGTAAGAATTTTTTAGTAATTTTGCGCCCGCTTATGAAAATTGCAATTATAGGATACGGAAAAATGGGGCACATGATTGAGGAAGTGGCTCTGAGTAGAGGACACGAGATCGTGGCGACTATTGATGCCGGTGATGCTTTCGACCTGAAGGAAGCCGACGTAGCAATAGAGTTCACAACGCCGCTTACAGCGAAGGATAATATTCTACGCGCGTGGGCGCAAGGCGTGCCCGTTGTATGCGGTAGTACAGGTTGGGATGCCGCTTCGCTGATGGCAGAAGACAAGCGGATACATGAACATCCCATGCTTATATGGAAAAGCAATTTTTCGGTAGGCGTGAATATATTCTTTGATCTCAACAAGCAATTAGCCTCAGCAATGAAGTCTCAACCGCAGTATACCCCGAGTATCACGGAGATTCACCATATTCACAAACTCGACAAACCGTCCGGCACGGCGAAGACACTTGCGGAGCAAATCTCCGCTATGTACGAAGGACGGATGTACGATGTACGAAGGGAAGTGCCAATCGAGAGTATCCGCGAGGGTGAAGTACCCGGGACGCATGAGGTGAAATGGGACAGCGAGGAGGACACCATCATTATTACCCACATCGCCAAGGGAAGAAGGGGCTTTGCATTAGGAGCAGTATTAGCAGCTGAAAAAATTGGGATCAGGTAATAATCAGGTTAAAACCAGGTAATAATAAGTACAAAAGCACGAGTGAGAATGAAAAGTTTGCAAGATAGAATCAACGAAGTGCCGCGTAGCGGATGGATCCGCGCGTGTGTCTGGAGCGCGTTGTATATCGCGTTCGTTATTTGGGTCGCATGGGGCGACTGGAAGAGTTTGGGTTGGCTGGCATTGCTGCCGCTGATCGTAGATATGTTCACTACGCGGTACATCAACTATAGTTGGTGGCGGAAATACAAAGACACCCAACCTGCCCTCTACACCCTCTGCTCATGGATCGACGCAATCGTGTTTGCATTAGTGGCGGTGTACTTCATCAATCTCTATATTTTCCAGAATTATCAGATCCCGAGTTCAAGTCTGGAAAAGACTTTGCGGGTCGGGGATTTCCTGTATGTGAGCAAGATGGCTTACGGTGCCCGAGTACCGCAGACACCGTTGAGTATGCCGTTGGTACAACATACGATGCCGGCTTGGCTGGGCGGAGGAAAGAGTTATTTGGACCATCCGCATTGGGAGTACAAGCGTCTCAAAGGTTGGACCAGTCCGAAGAAAGGGGATATAGTGGTGTTCAATTTTCCGGCAGGAGACACAGTGTGTCTGAATATGCAAAACCCCGATTACTATACGCTCAAATATTATTACGGTGAGCAAGTGATCAGAGCGCGGAAGGATGTGTTCGGCGAGATCGTCGTGCGTCCGGTGGATAGAAGAGAGAACTACGTAAAGCGCTGTGTGGGCGAGCCGGGAGACAGTTTGCGTATAATCAACAATGTCGTATATACGAAATTAAAAATTAAAAATGAAAAATTAAAAATGAGCGATGCCGAATGGCAGCGTGAGCCGGAGAGAGAGGGGTTGCAGTTGAATTATCTTGTTCGGACAGACGGACATATGTTCGGTGCAAAATACCTGGAGAAATTAGGTGTGAGCGAGGCAGACAGAATGCAGATAGATGCAACGACTTGGCATTTCCCGTTGACGGAAGGGATGAAGGCGGAGTTGGCGAAGAACCCGCACGTGGAGGAAGTGATGGTAGAGCCGGAAGAACGCGGCGGAGCGGTGTATCCATTAGGACATAACGAGTGGACGAGAGACAACTACGGACCGATTTATATTCCGCGCAAAGGGGATAAGATCCTTATCATCGAGGAGAACTACTGGGTCTATAAACGCATTGCGGAGGCATATGAGTTCAAGCCGATGAAGATTGGCGAGGAGTACGAGTTTGAGATGGATTACTATTGGATGCAGGGTGATAACCGGCATAACAGTGCGGACAGCCGTTATTGGGGATTTGTGCCGGAGGATCACATCGTCGGACGACCTGTGTTTATTTGGCTGAGTTTGGATAAGGACACACACTCTATTCGCTTCTCACGCATAGGAATGCGCGCTAAGCAATAGAATAATGGACGATTGAAGATTATTGACGAATGATATTACCTACTGCATATTTGCCGCCGAGGTCGTATATGGAGGCGCTAATGAGCGAGCCTGCGACGATCGAGCAGATGGAAACGTTTGAAAAACAGACGTTTAGAAACAGGTGCCTGATACGCGATGCGAAAGGAGAGTGGGTGCGATTAACCGTTCCGGTAGGCAAAGTGGAACATAAACAATTGACGCGGGATATTCAGATCAGCTACCAGACTCGCTGGCAACACCAACACTGGATCACCCTCGTGAGCGCTTACCAACACACGCCCTATTTCATGTATTTCGCCGATTATTTGCGGCCGTTCTATGAGAAAGAGTACAAGTGGTTGTTGGACCTCAATGACGAGATGAACACTACGCTGGTAGCTTTGCTGAAACGGGAGAGGCCGACCGATGTACGATGTACGATGTACAATGTACAAAGGAGAACGCAGGACTGGAGCGGACAGATTTGGACAGATAAACATCCGTGGCAAACGGAAATAAGTATATTAGATACGTTGTTTGATGAAAGAGATTGATTGGAGTAAACTTGGATTTCATTACACTGAGCCGGATTTTATTGTGCGCTCAGCGTATCATGATGGCGCGTGGGAAGAACCATACGCGACCAAAGACAAGTACCTGCATTTGCATGTATCGGCTACTTGTCTGCAATATGGTCAGGAGGCATTTGAGGGGCTGAAAGCTTTTCGAGGAGTAGATGGGAAGATACGTATTTTCCGTTGGCGGGAGAATGCAAAACGCATGGCGAGGAGTGCGGAGGGGCTGTATATGCAGCCTGTTCCGGAGGAGTTATTCGGGAAAGCGATCCGGTTAGCGTTGGAGAAAAACATGGATTTTCTGCCGCCCTACGGCACAGACGCGACGCTTTATTTCCGACCTCTGCTGATTGGCACAACGCCGCGTTTGGGTGTCGGTCCGGGAAGGAATTTTGAGTTTATAGTGATCCCATCGCCTATCGGTCCGTACTACCCGGGTAAGTTTCATTGCACGACGTTTGTAGTGAACAGGCATGTGGATCGTGCGGCGCCTTACGGAACGGGAACATTCAAAGTGGGTGGTAACTACGCATCGTCGTTCCGTGCCACCGAGCCTGCTCATGCGCAAGGTATGGACTGTCTGTTCCTCGATGCCAAATATCATCGGTATATTGACGAGTGTTCGGCTGCGAATTTTATTGGGATAAAGGAAAGTACCAAGGGACAAAGTACAAAGGACAAAGGAATTGAGTACCTCACACCGAGATCCTCAGCTATTTTGCCAAGTATCACGAATGACAGTCTGATGACCTTGGCGAAGGATATGGGGATGAAAGTGACGAGAAGGCATATTCGGTTAGAGGAGTTGGCTCAGATGAGCGAAGCTGCAGCGTGCGGAACAGCGTGCGTGATCAGTCCGATGAGCAAAGTGATTGATCCTGAGAACAACAAGATCTATCACTTGGGCGACGAGCCGGGACCGGTATTGACGAAATTATATCATGCCTTGCGGGATATACAATTCGGTAGAGCGGAGGATAAGCACGGATGGTGTGAGGTGATTGACGATTAGACGATTGACAAGGTACGATTGATGGACAATTTGGTCAATTGTACAATTTAATTCAATCGTAAATATATAAATCGTAAATATATAAATCGTAAATATTTGAAATTATGTTTAAGAATCAACTCAAAGGATTGTTCGCGTTGGCATTAGCCAACACAGGCGAGCGTTTCGGCTACTACACGATGTTAGCCGTGTTTGCGCTTTTCTTGCGCGCTAATTTTGGCCTGTCAGCAGGTGCAGCAGGCGCTATCTATTCCACATTCTTGGCGTTCGTGTATTTTCTGCCGTTGATCGGTGGTATCATCGCCGACAAAATCGGTTACGGTAAATGCGTGACGATCGGTATCATTATTATGTTCCTGGGCTACGTGCTTTTGGCTATCCCGATGGGAGGTATTGAGTACGGCAGTACGGCTGTCGCTATGTCCGGCATGATCGGTGCGTTGGTGCTGATCTCGTTCGGAACGGGTCTCTTCAAGGGTAACTTGCAAGTGATGGTAGGTAACTTATACGACGATCCGAAGTACTCAGACCGTCGTGACGCTGCTTTCTCTCTGTTCTACATGGCAATCAATATCGGCGCTATGTTTGCTCCGACGGCTGCTGTAAAAATCATGGCGTGGGCACAGGAGAGTTTAGGCGTGAGCGTGAATGACAGTTATCACTTTGCGTTTGCTGTAGCTTGTGCATCGCTGATTTTGAGTATCGCTATTTATTACGCTTGCCGTCCTTGGTTCAAGCACGTGGAGAACACCGCCAAGCAGGCTGCTGCGAGTGGTCAGAAAGTAGATGAATTAAGTCCTGAGCAGACCAAGAAACGTATCGTAGCTCTTTGTCTCGTATTCGCGGTAGTGATTTTCTTCTGGATGGCATTCCACCAGAACGGTTTGACGCTGACCTATTTCGCAGATAAGTTCGTTAATCCGGTAGTAACCGGCGCACAAACGATGTTATTCAATATCTGGAACTTAGTGCTGGTAGCTATTGGCGTTTATGCGCTGTTTGGTATCTTCGGTGAAGGCGAACGAAAGGCTAAGATGATCTGGAGTTGCACCGGTGTTGCAGTATTGTGTCTTTTGGGTTACCAATACTTAAACCATCCTGCAGAGATGGGGATTACCGCTCCTATCTTCCAGCAGTTCAACCCCTTCTATGTCGTTGCTTTGACTCCGGTGAGCATGGCTATTTTCGGTTCGCTGGCAGCGAAAGGCAAAGAACCTTCTGCTCCGCGTAAGATCGCGTATGGTATGTTGGTTGCAGCTGTAGCTTATGCAGTGATGGCTTTCTGCTCGGTGGGTCTGCTAACGCCTAACGCACAAGAGGCAGCTCTGGAGGCCGGTGAGAGTCCGATGATGGTGAACTCGAACGTACTGATTTTGACGTATTTGGTATTGACTTTCGGAGAGTTGCTGCTCAGCCCGATGGGTATCTCGTTTGTAAGCAAAGTAGCACCTCCTCAATATAAAGGAATGATGATGGGCGGTTGGTTCGTCGCTACTGCACTCGGTAACTTCCTGGTATCAGTAGGTGGATTCCTCTGGGGTAACTTACCGTTGTGGCTCGTATGGAGCGTGTTCATCGGCGTTTGTCTGATTGCAGCGATCTTCATGTTCGCTATGATGAACAAACTCGAGGACGCTACAAAGTAATTAATAATTGAGAATTGAGAATTCTTCATGGAAGAGGTAATCAAATATTTTGAGCAGTTGGAAGCTCGAATCGCCACATTGGAGGCTGAGGTAGCGGAGTTGAAAAACCGTCCGTTACCTGAGCCGCAGGTGGTAGAAAAAGTAGTAGAGAAGGTAGTGGAGAAAGTCGTTGAAATACCGGCTCCTGTTAGCGAGAAACCCGTTGAGACACCGGTATCAAGCGATATCGAAAATACGAAAGAGCCGGAACCGGTTATTCCCGAAACTCCGGAAGTTCCCGCGGTAGAAGTAGAGCCTGCAAAAGAAGATTCTACGGTCGAGGAGCCAGCCACAGAGGAACAGTCTTCTCCGAAAGCTGCCGTATATGGCAAGGCGGTGGATGACATCCGCCAGGCCATCTCGCTGGGCGACCGATTCTTGTACCAACGTGAACTCTTTGGTCAGAACGCCGAGTTGATGCAACGCACCCTGACCGAACTGAACGCTTTGAATTCGTTCAACGAGGCGATGGAGTATATCGGCAAACATTTCCAATGGGACACCGAGAGTAACTCGTATCAGCAGTTCATCGTGACCCTGCACAGAAGGTTTGGATAAAAAGATTGACGAGGTACGATTGACGAGGTACGATTGATGGACGATTTAGTCAATGGTACAATTTAATTCAATCGTAAATAAATCGGAAAAAGTGTTCATCGTAAATTTGTAAATCGTAAATATAAAAGATGTTATACATCGTTCCGACACCGGTTGGTAATCTGCAGGACATGACGTTCCGCGCGATAGAAACGCTGAAATCAGTCGATCTGATTTTAGCGGAAGATACGCGTACCAGCGGAATTCTGTTGCAGCATTTCGACATCCATACACCGCTGAAGAGCCATCATAAGTTCAATGAGCATGAGACCTCTGCGGACATCGTAGAGCGGCTGAAAGCGGGAGCAAACATCGCATTGATCAGCGATGCCGGTACACCGGCTATCAGTGACCCGGGGTTCTTCTTGACGAGAGCCGCAGCCGAAGCAGGGATTGAGATACAGTGTTTGCCCGGTGCAACGGCTTTTGTGCCGGCGTTGGTGGATAGCGGTCTGCCGAACAACCATTTCTATTTCGAGGGCTTCCTGCCGCAGAAGAAAGGTCGTCAGACAAGGTTGCAGTACTTGGCACAACTCGACCAGACCTTCATCGTCTATGAGTCGCCCTTCCGGTTGGTGAAGACGCTCGAACAGTTGGAGCAGGTATGCGGCGAAGAACGCAAAGCTTCTGTCACGCGTGAGATCAGCAAGGTGCATGAAGAGACCGTACGAGGCACTCTCGCGGAACTGATAAAGCATTTTCAACAAACCCCACCAAAAGGTGAAATAGTGATCTGCGTGGCAGGAAAAGAATAGATCGTACATGGAAAATGACAAAATGGTAAATAACTCGATGAAATCCTTGGCGAAGGACACCGCCATCTACGGATTGAGTTCGATAATAGGTAAGTTTCTGAACTACCTGTTGGTGCCGCTCTATACCTATGTACTCGCCCGAACAGATGACTATGGAATCGTCACCAATCTGTACGCTTGGACAGCACTGCTACTTGTAATCCTCACATATGGCATGGAGACGGGGTTTTTCCGTTTTGCCAACCGCGAGGACTACGATGCCAAGAGCGTGTATAAGACGGCATATATCACCCTTCTGAGTACGAGTACTCTTTTCGCGGTGCTGTGTGTCCTATTCCAAGGTTCTATCAGTGTGGTGTTAGGTTATCCCGGCCATTCGGAGTTCATTGCTATGATGGCGGTGACGGTTGCAATAGATGCATTCGCGTGCATTCCCTTTGCGTACCTGCGCTACCAGAAACGTCCGCTCGTCTTTGCGGCACTGAAACTGCTGTTTGTGGTGCTGAATATCGGATTCAATATTCTCTTCCTGGTGGTTTTAGGCAAGAACGATGTGTTCTACGTGTTCCTCAGCAATATCCTTGCTACTACTATCCAGACCCTGTGCCTGCTGCCGTTCACGATGCCGAGAGGCGGCTATTTTGAAGGCGCGGTGCTCAAAGAGATGCTGCGTTATTCGCTACCGTTGTTGGTACTGGGTGTAGCAGGAATCATGAACCAGACGCTGGATCGCATCCTCTTCCCTTATCTCTACACAGGCGAAGATGCACAGGCACAACTCGGTATTTACGGTGCATGCTTCAAGGTGGCGATGGTGATGATGATGTTCACGCAGGCTTTCCGCTATGCGTACGAACCGTTTGTTTTCGCCAAACACAAAGACCGTCAGTCCGTCGAAGCGTATGCTGACGCAATGAAGTACTACATCATCTTCTCGTATTTGATTCTGCTGGGTGTGATCTTCTATCTGGATATCTTCCGGTACATCGTCTCAAGCGCTTATTGGGAGGGGCTGAAGATCGTGCCGGTAGTGCTATGGACGTATGTTTTCCAGGGTATCTATTTCAATCTCTCGTTCTGGTACAAACTGACGGACGAGACCAAATGGGGTGCGTATTTCTCGCTCATCGGTCTGGTAATCACGTTAGTTCTCCAGATTGTAGGAGTGCCGTTGGTCGGTTATTGGGCAAGTTGTGGGAGTAGCCTTGTTTGCTATTTCGTGATCATGCTCCTGTCCTATTTCATCGGCCAGAAAAAAGCCCCGATTCCCTATGACTTGAAGCGAATAGGCGGCTATACGGCGCTGACGCTGGGTCTGCTGGCTATCTATTACGTTCTCCGGCTGCACACGTCACTCAATATGTGGATAATGATGGGGATAGGGACACTCCTCATTGCCTTGTATCTCATCGTAATGACCCGTCGCGATTTCCCGCTCTCCGGACTACCTGTGGTGGGCAAATACTTCAAGAAATAATTTTTAATTTGTAATTTGTAATTTTTAATTTATAATTTATACTATCGTGTTTTCAGGAATTGTAGAAACTATGGCTCAGGTCGTGAAGATAGAGACCGAGCAAACGAATAAACATTTCACGCTTCGCAACCCGTTCGGAGAGGCGCTGAGTATCGATCAGTCGATTGCACACAACGGAGTATGTCTGACGGTGGTGAAGACAAATGACCAAATGGTAAATGGTGAAATGGTAAATGTATATACGGTTACGGCGATGCAGGAGACGCTGCGTCTGACCAATCTGGACCTGTTAAAGGTCGGCGATTGGGTGAATGTGGAGCGCTCGATGATGATGGGCGGTCGTTTGGACGGACACATCGTGCAAGGACACGTGGATCAGAAAGCCGTTTGTGTCGATGCGCACGAGACCGACGGGTCTTGGTACTACCGCTTCGAATACGACTCGACCAAAGAGATGGTAGAGCGCGGTTATTTCTGCGTAGACAAAGGTTCGGTGACTATCAACGGCGTCAGTCTGACCGCTTGCAAACCCGACGTGAAAGGCGACAAAGGCTACGTATCCGTATGTATCATCCCGTACACCGAGGAGAATACCAACTTCAAATACATCGAAGTGGGAACGGTGGTAAACATCGAGTTCGACATCCTCGGCAAATACATGGCGCGCTATGCGGCAATTTTAAAGAATTGATATTTAAATTTTTAATTCGTAATTTTTAATTTTTAATTATATAATCATGGACAAAATTAGTTATGCATTAGGTCTCTCAATGGGACAAAACTTAATGGGTAGCGGTGTAGAGAAACTGAACTATCAGGATCTCGCAGCAGGTATCGAAGATGTGCTGACCCACGCGCAACCCAAAATCAGTTATCAAGAGGCACAACAAGTGCTGAACACGTTCTTCCAGGAGTTGGAGCAGAAAATCGCCGGAGCAGCTAAAGCTGACGGAGAGAAGTTCCTCGCCGAGAACGCAAAGCGCGAAGGTGTCAAAGTGACCGAATCGGGTCTGCAGTACGAGATCCTGGAGCCGTCACTCGGTCAGAAACCGAAAGCAACCGACACTGTACGTGTTCACTATGAAGGAACGCTCATTGACGGTACCGTCTTCGACAGTTCGTACAAACGCGGCGAGTCGATCTCTTTCCCGCTCAACGGCGTTATCAAAGGATGGACCGAAGGTCTGCAACTCATGTCAATCGGATCGAAGTACAAATTCTTCATCCCGTACCAGTTGGCTTACGGCGAACGCGGAGCAGGTCAGTCAATTCCCCCGTACGCAGCTCTTATCTTCACCGTAGAACTCTTGGGAATCGAATAATAACAAAAATGAAGGTTCGTGCAAGTCGAGTGTAAGCTCGCTTACGCAACTCGACGCAGCCGAAGCTCCAGAAATTTAAATAAGTTTAAATTTATGAAAAAGATTAGTATTTTTATGCTTGCCGCATTAGCTATGGTTTCCTGCGGCAATAGTTACAAAGCGCAAGAAGTAACGCTGAATAATGAGGCAGATTCGATTAACTACGCTGTAGGTCTGTTGAACGGTTTGCAGGTTAAGATGTATTACATGGCTAACGACAGCAGCGACGAGGCAGTTGCAGAATTCGTTGATGCGCTGGAGAACGCATACATGGACAAAGACGAGAAGTTAAGCGACATCGCACAAGCTGGTCGTCAGCTCGGCGCTTCGGTCAAAGGTTTTGAGAAAAACGGTCTGGCTGATAACGCAGCATGGACGCTCAATGAGAAATTGTATTTCCAAGGAATGGTCAACGCGCTTCACGGCGACACGACTATGATGACCGAAGAGGTTGCACAGGAGTTCTTCATGCAGGCTTATCAGGCTCAGGCAGAAGGCACAGCCGGCGACCCCATTAAGGCTAAATGTCCGAAAACTGTTCAGAAGGTTGCGCTCAACAACTATAACGATTCGCTCAACTACGCTTTTGGTGTCCTCAACGGTGCGCAGATAAAGACGTATCTCTTGGCTGAAGACGAAGACGGAAGCGCAATGGAAGAGTTTATGGAGAACGTCAATCAGGGTCTCAAGCAGAATGTTCGTAACCCGCAGATTGTAGCGATGGGCAAGAACGTAGGTAAAGCTATCCGCGAGCAAGAGCCGACTGGTCTGCTGGGCATCTCCGGTCTGGAGACCAATTTCGATCTGATCAAACAAGGATTCATCAATGGTTTATACAACTACACCGAGCAGATGGATATGCAGACTGCCGGTCAGTACGTAGAGACTGTTGTAGCTCGTTTGAAATTCGGTGAGGCGAAAGCTAATGGCGAGAAGTTCCTGCAAGAGAACGCTCTGCGCGATGGTGTCAAAACAACTGATTCCGGTCTGCAGTACGAAGTACTGACCCAAGGTAAGGGCCCGAAACCGACTGCTGAGTCAACCGTCAAAGTACATTACGAGGGTACCCTCATCGATGGTACTGTTTTCGATAGTTCGTACCAGCGCGGCGAGCCGATTGAGTTCCCCCTCAACGGTGTTATCAAAGGTTGGACCGAAGGTCTGCAGTTGATGCCCGTAGGCTCGAAATACAAACTCTATATCCCGTATGAGCTCGGTTATGGAGAGCGCGGAGCCGGTCAGTCGATTCCGCCGTACTCTGCCCTGATCTTTACGGTAGAGTTGCTGGAGATTAAATAATTGACGAATGGACGATTGACGAGGTACGATTGATGGACGATTGAGAATAATTGACAATTGTCCGCAGCGTAAAATCGTAAATAAACAAAACTCGTAAATCAATCGTAAATCGTAAATCGTCAAATCGTAAATCTCAAGATGGGCGTCATCGCTAAACAATCGATACGTGGTACGATAGTGACCTATTTAGGCATCGCTGTAGGCGTTGCCACCACGTTCTTCGTGTTAACCCGTTTCCTCACAACCGAGGAAATCGGGTTAACACGGGTACTTATCGATGCCGCTACCCTCTTCATCGGCTTGGCGCAGTTAGGCACCAACGCCTCCATCATTCGTTTCTACCCGTATTTCACATCTATCCGCCCGAAGGACGATCTATTAGTGAATGATGACCATGGTTTCTTCTTCTGGGCGCTGACTATTCCGTTTATAGGTTTTGTCCTTTTCGCAATCGTTTACTGGGCTTGCCATGTACCGTTAGGAGCATGGTTCGGCGATAAGTCGCCGCTCTTCGTGGAGTACTATTATTTCGTCCTTCCGCTGGCATTTTTTATGCTCTACCAGACGATTTGTGAATCGACCTGCAATGTGCTGATGCACATCGTAGTGCCTCGTGCGGTACGCGAATTGATTGTGCGAGTAGGGTTGTTGGCGATATACTTGTTGTACGCTTTCCGCATCGTGTCGATGGACGGACTCGTCATCGGTATTTGCATCAACTACGCTGTAGCGGCGACGATCAACATAATCTATTTCTTCTCGCTCAAACCGATTCGCTTGCGTCCGGACTGGTCTTTCCTTCGTGAGAACAAGGATCTCGTACGTCGCTATCTCATCTACACGGGTTTCCTCTTCATCTCTGCCCTCACATCGGTTTTGGCTCCGACACTCTCATCGTTCTTCGTGACAGCTAAGATGGGTCTGGACAACACCGGTATCTTTGCGATAGCAACATACATGGCGGTGATGGTCAGCATCCCGAACCGCTCCGTCTCGGCTATCGCTTCGCCTCAACTGGCGCGGGCTATTAAGGATAAGAACCATGAGGAATGTAGTCATCTCATCAGCCAAGTCACCCGGAATATGCTCCTTATCGGAGGGTTCATCTTATTAGCGATGTGGGTGAATATCGACCTTATTTTTCATATCTTGCCGAATGGTGCTACCTTCGCTCAAGCGAAGAATGTAGTGCTCATCTTGGGTGTCAGCCAATTGATTTTGGGGACATTCACTATTTGTAGTACCGCGCTGAACTACAGCCGGTTCTTTGCTTTCAGTCTGTTTATCTCGTTAGCACTGACCATCAGCGCATTGATACTGAATAATTATTTGGTTCCGCTTTACGGTATGGAAGGCGCTGCTATGAGCAATCTCCTTTCGTACAGCCTGTATATTGCTCTGACGATCGCATTAGTGGTGCCTCTCTGTCAAATCCGGGTGGTAGAAAAAAGATGGTGGCTCATCCTGCTTCTTTTGGTAGTGCTCTTTGTCGTCAACGCGTTATGGTGTCGGTTCGCACCGATGATGAATATTTGGACAGACAGTCTGCTCCGCAGCATAGTACTCATCGGCGGAGGAGCACTCGTGGCGTACAGAGCAGAGCTCTCGCCCGAAATAAACGACCAAATCGTCAAAACGTTAAATCGTCAATAAATCGTACCTCGTAAATCGTCCAATCGTCAATTAAAATGCGTTATTTTATAGTCTTCTCATATAACGGAACGGATTTCCACGGTTCGCAGACGCAGCCGAACGGAAACACGGTACAGTCAGAGATAGAAGCGGCTTTCGCTACTATCCTGCGCGAAGCGGTACCGCTGACGTTCGCCGGCAGGACGGACGCAGGGGTGCATGCAGAGAAGATGGTAGCGCATTTCGATTGGTACAAAGAATTGCCTGATAACCTCACCGGACGGCTGAACAACCTGTTGCCGCCGACGATTGCCATCAGCGATCTCTACCCTGTGAAAGAAAGTGCGCACGCGCGTTTCGATGCTACGGCACGCACTTATCGCTACCGTATCACAACCCGCAAGGATCCTTTCCTATATATCACACATACACGCGTAGCGTCGGGACTGGATTTCGAGGCGATGAACAACGCGGCACAATGGTTGCTTGGTCAACAGGACTTCTCTTCCTTCTGCCGCGCACACACGGACGCGAAGACCATGATCTGCAATGTCAGAGAAGCGCGGTGGGTACAAGAGAACGAGACGGAGGCATATTTCGTCATCACGGCTAACCGGTTTCTGCGAAATATGGTACGCGCCGTAGTTGGTACCCTCTTTGAGGTGGGGAGACACAAGATAACGGAAGACCAATTCGGCGAAATCATTGCTGCACGTGACCGCAAACTTGCCGGACATTCCGCTCCCGCAGAGGGGCTGTCACTAGTCGACATCAAATACCCGGCCAATATCGTAATCACGAGAAATCGTCAATAAATTTAAATCGTCAATAAATCGTACATCGTAAATCCGTAAATCGTCAATAATAATTAATAATTTAATACGTCATGAGAAAACTTCTCCCTTTGCTGCTTATTGCAGCCGTCATGGGCGCTTGTTCGCCTGAGTATCAAACCACCTCGCAACGCGAGATTGACCGTCTGACCAAAGGTGCTTCTTTTGCTATGCCGAAAGTCAAACTCCCCTCTTTCCCGAGCCGCACATACAATGTGCTGAGTTATGGAGCTGATAAAACGGGCGTAGCGTTGTCCACAGAAGCTTTCCAGAAAGCTATCGATGAGTGTTCAGCTGCAGGAGGCGGTACGGTCATCATTCCTGAAGGTATATACACAACCGGTCCTATCACTCTCCAATCGAATGTACGTCTCTACACCGAGAAAAACTGTTTCGTAGTCTTCTCGCACGACCTCGATCTTTATGAGATCTACGACGAGTGGTTTGAGGGCATCCCGACCAAGCGTTGCACCAGCCCGCTCAATGCACGCAACGCAGAGAATATCGCTATCACCGGTTATGGTACGTTCAATGGTAACGGCGATTGGTGGAGACCGCTCAAGAAATCCAAGATGGCTCCGGGTCAATGGAAGAAACACCTCAAAGAGAAAGGCGGCATCGTAGTTAATGATATCTGGTATCCGGATTCCGCTTCGCTGCTGGCGCAGAGTTACTGCGTGGACCAGAACGTACCGGTCATCACCGACGACAGCCTCTGGCAGGTCGTTAAGTCGTTCCTCCGTCCGGTAATGCTCCATTTCGTAGGATGTAAGAACATCCTCTTGGAGGGCGTTACGTTTGAGAACTCGCCGGCATGGAACCTCCACCCGATGTGCTGCGAGAACCTGATCCTGTGTGACCTCAATGTCCGCAACCCGTGGTACAGCCAGAACGGAGATGGTGTCGATATCGAGTCCTGCAAGAACGTAGTGATCAGCCGTTGTTCCTTCGACGTCGGTGACGATGCAATCTGTATGAAGTCCGGTAAAGACAAACCCGGTCGTGACCGCGGAATCCCGACGGAGAACGTAGTCGTCGATGACTGCGTCGTTTATCACGGACACGGAGGTTTCGTCTGCGGTTCGGAAATGTCCGGCGGTATCAAGAATGTCGAGGTGCGCAACAACCTCTATATCGGTACCGATGTAGGTCTGCGTTTCAAATCCACCCGCGGTCGTGGTGGTGTTGTGGAGAATATCTACATCAACGGCGTGAACATGGTCAATATCCCCAATGAGGGTCTCCTCTTTGACCTCTTCTACGGCGGTAAGGGTGCCGGTGAAGAGACCGAGGAAGAACTCGCGGCTCGTATGAACGCCGAGGCTCCGGAAGCCGGCGAAGAGACACCGGCATTCAAGAACATCGTCATTGAGAACGTCAAGGGAGCAAATATCAAACGTGCTATCTATTTCAACGGTCTGCCGGAGATGAAGATTCAGAATGTGACACTCCGCAACGTCACTATGTCTGCTACCGAAGGAGCTCTCTTCCGCCAAACCAACGGTCTCATCATTGATAATGTGAATATCCAAGCCGAGAAAGGCGAAGCTTTCTCTCTCGCTCCGACCGTTGAGAACGTGAAGATCAATTGAGAATTGACAATTGACAATTGAAAATTGTATCGAAATGTCGATCTATCGAAATATCGGAATATCGTTCTATACTCTATCAGCTAAAGCGGTCTGTATTCTGTCAACCGCTTTAGCGTCGGTCTTGCTCACGGGCTGCAGCCCGAGGGTTGCCACCTCTTTCTGGCGAATCGGAACACCTTCCGATTCGACCAGAGAAGGTTATGCCGTCCTCTATGAGGGCGCTAAAATGCGGCATTGCTACCCCATCACCGAGTGGACAGAACAACTATCACCACTAACCAATAACCAATCACCTTTACCGGACACTTACCACTCCCTTCACCATCACGGCGTAGCCGTCGAGTCTGAGCTCATGGCGTACCGCATCTATTTCGACAAGAAACAGACTATCGATCCCTATTGTAAGCGCAAGCCGCAACTCGAACTCGCCCAAAGCCACTGGTACCCCAACGACAGCCTCTTAGCTGCCGGATATGGCGATGACGTTCTCCGTGTCTCCGGTACCGTCGGTGTCGGTTCTGTCAAGTACTGGAACGGCAAAAAGATGGTACATTTCGAGAATGTAGCGGAGCGCTCTCAGCGCATTGTTAAACAAACGAAGAATAGTGCCACCATTGAAGTCGCCGTCAAAGGTTGGAAGGTTCCTTCAGCGAAGCGGTCATACAGCGACAGCGGTCAGTGTATTGACCTCTCCGTCCAATACACCATGCAAGCGGGGCATAGAGATCTCCGTTGCGATGTCTTCCTCTCCGAACCCGTTGAGGGTCTCTGTACGGGCGTACAGACCATCCCGGCAAAGGGTTATCTTACAGGCGAAGCCGATCTTACAGCGCAAGCGGTCTTACAGCAAAGCGGTCGTACAGGCAAAGCCGGTCATTGCACGTTTTACGAGCAATTACCCAACGGCGTTCTCCTCGCCTCTTGGGGTACGGATTGGCCCGTCAACGACTCCGCCAAATATGCCAAAGAGACCGTCGGTCTCGCCGTCTTTATCCCCAAACAATATGCTGGTTCCCTCGTCCACGATAAGCAAAACAACCTCTGTCTTCTAAAACAATCACCAATAACCGATAACCTATCACCAATGTGTGCGACCGCACACTTCTATCTAACCTGTTGCGGAGCGACCAAAGAGAACCACCCCGTGGCTCGTACAGCCGAGGAGTGGTACGCTTATCTCCGCAAATGGGCGAAGAACCTAAGATAACACAATCCAATAAACAAAGTAAACGACAACTGATGAAGTTGTCGTTTACTTGTATTTTAGCGGTCATTTACGTTCGCATTTCGTTACCATTACGGACGTCACTGTACCGTTTCGGTTCTCCTTCTTTCCGTTTAGAACGCCTTCTCCCGACGTTCAGGAGCATTACCAACTGGAGTCATCTTACTACTTGCTATAGCCATAAGGGGGAAACCTCCTCTCATGTCTAAAATCTCAACTGTCGGTATGTAATACGTTCTTTTCAGCATATCGGGTGCAAAGGTACTGCTTTTTTTTGAGTTGTGCAAATAATTCTTAATATTTTACACTTTTTCCTATGATATCGTACATCTTACCCTCTGGAGTAACGATGTAAATCACATTATCAATCATCACTTTGCGTACGTTCTCGCCGCCGAAGGAATCTACATTCTCAATATCGGTAGGTGTCTGTTCACGTGCTACAATACGCAGACCGTAACCTTCGGTAGTACCCTTCTCCAGATTCATCTCACAGGGGTTCATGGAGAGATTCCATATCACTTTTCCGTTCTTAGTCAAGTACAGCGTTGCATCTTCCGGAGCGCGCTCAACTGCAATCTCGTAGAGACCACTCTGCGGGGCGAAGAAAGATACATTCGTGTTAGCCTTGTTGGCAATAAGCGGCATCTCAATATCGCAGAGGGTCAGACCATTATTGGTAGTCCACATCTGAGCCACTTTCGCATTTGTCGGAGTACCCATCTTAATCAAGTCGCGACCAATCACATAGTCACCCGTTGCCTCTTCGCTTGCGGAAACCCATAAATAATCTGCTACATTATTTGCATCCTCAGCAGTGAGTGCTAAACGGAATTCATCGAATGTACGTCCTTCATAACGCGCCGGAGCTAAGAAACCACGCGTTGCCTCCACTGCCGTCAAATCAATTTCTTTCTCCTCATCCACTTGTACAAAGAATGCGGTACCAACTGCATATGTATATTCATCTGCATCGCGCTCTACATAACGATCATTCGCATGATCATAAACCTGAATCTTCGTTTGTGCAGGAAGGTTATTGAGTTGGCAATGATGTAGCGTACCATTACCCATACCGTTCCAACCGCGATCTTTCGTCTCTCCATTCTCTGAGTAAGATGCATTGTATGCATCGCCTCCGAAGTTTGCGGTCACCGATTTGCGTTTGAAGAGGAAAGTATTCCAATGCTTCTCATCATCAAACGTAATGGAATAGAGTTTATTCGGCTGCAAGGTCCCGGAGAACCAGTTCCAGTATTTGCCGTTTACAGCACGTTTTTCCTCGCTGAAATCCATTACGGCATAATCCGAATTATAGGTCAATTTATTACCATTCGCGTCATATACACCGCTCAATGCATCCACTTCAAACGGAACGGTGAAGTCATACCATCCATAATCTATAGCGCCGCGAGGATCAAAACTGATGCGGAAATAAGCATCGCCTGTCACCTTCAATTGTTCAGCGCCGCTCACCTGTCCGGAAGAAGCAGGATTAGCATTTGTATTATCGCCCAACTGAGCCTCCAAAACGAAATCTTTCACCTTCATCTCACCTTCGCCGAAGATCACCTGACCGCCATTCTCAACATACAAGTTTCCATAGGAAGAGCGGACAAACGAATCGCTGTTACCGATGGTTAACACAGCGCCTTCTTTGACTCTCACAGTCACACCTTCCTTAATGGTGATTGCATCCACTGAAACGGGCGAATCAATATCCACATCAGCCAAGATAACCACTTTCTCGTTTCCGTCAGGCGCTTCATTGCCTTGCCAGTTAGTGTCCTCACCCCATGTCTTGCTCTGTCCGTCATTGCCGTTAAATACATAACCGGCTTGTACGGTCAAGACTGCTGTTCCCTCCAAAGTAGCAGAGATATAATTCGGATCATTGACCGTAAAGGTCACTGACAGGTTATGAGAACCAACCTCCATATACTCATTCAGATTCAGAGAAGCGTTCCAAACCATTGTACCGGCTACCACACCACCGTGAATCGGATCAACCGTTGTGTTCTCAGGAACTGCTTCGCCCAATATCTGACCATAGAAAATCTCACTCACTCCGGTTACTGTCAAACCTTCTGTAGAAGCTTTATTTACATTCAGTTGTACAGGGAAATCAACCACCTCATACCAATCCATGTTAGCCGGCGTGAAACGCACCTTAGCGGATTGGCTGCCTGCATTCAATACGGCAGACGGTTGAAGCCATGCAAACGTACCCTCCACTTCCACAGACGGAATCTTAATGATGTCAGTTGCGGTCAGTGTTCCTGTCAGGTTAGAAGCAGACAAAGGCTGACCATAAGTAATATCCGTTCCGTGCAGAGTCTGAACGATCTCTGGCGCATATTTCTCAACGGTAACGCTCTTCTGATCATATACCGGCTCATAATAGTTGGTGTTAGCCGGTGTGAATACAACCTGTTTGGAGAACGTACCCGCTACATCCATTACAGTAGTATTTCCGTCCACCCAAGCAAACGAACCCTCTACTTTCACACCATCTAGTTCTGCACGCCCGCCTGTCAACGAAGCGTCAGAGAGGACGCGACCTATCTTCATTTTGGAAGCATTCGGCAGGGTCACGATAGTCGGTGCAAAACGATTGATAGTCAGTGTCTTGCTCACGGGCTCTGCCGCTGCATAAATAGCATTTCCTCCCTGTGTGGCGGTGATGGTCACTTCGCCACCTTTAATAATATTAAGGTGATTATTGCCATCCACATAAGCGATCGACTCATCCGACGAGCTATAACTTACCGGCAACTCTGCCAAACCTGAATTCGAGTGCGCATCAAAGGTAACTTGTGCATTACAGAACATCTCCAACTGATCGAAGTCCCATACAATCGCTTGTGCGGTTTTGTTCACCGGCACAACTACTATGCAACTATTCGTGCTATACCAATTCGTGTTCTCCGGCGTGAAGATAACCGTGTATCCTGCATTGTTCAAAGTAGCATTAATAGTATTGTCTTCCCATGCAAAAGTACCATTTACGGAAGCCACACCGCCTGCCAATCCACAACCGCTCAAGCTGGTGTTAGGCAGAGTCATAGTAGCAGCCGTCGGATTAGTAGTAATCGTCGGTGTCACTTTGCTGATACTGAAGGTTTTGCTTACCGGCTCTGCATCATAATAACTTGCATTACCTTCCGCCGTTGCCTTGATCGTCACATTGCCATCCTTAACAATAGTCAACGCGCCTGTCTCAGCATTTACCGTAGCCGCATCGCCTTCTACTACCTCATAACGCACTCTCAGACCTGCCGCAGCAGCCGAAGTGGTTGCATCGAACGACACCACATCCGTAGTCTTCAGTTCCGTTGTTGCCGGATTCCAGGTGATCTGCTGATGGTGTTTGTCCACATCCGCGGAGAGGTGAACCGTTACCGATTGGTTCAGGTTATGAATAGTAATCGTACCTTCGTAATGATCCACATCATTTGACAAGAAGGTCACTTGTACCGTTGCTTTTCCCTTATCGCCACACTCCTCGCCAATAGTTGTCGGAGTAACGCTGAACTTATCCGAGCCTTCATAGTCCACTTGAAGTTGGTCGGTTATATTGGAGTAGTTCACCGTGAACGATTTCGTCTTGACCACACCCGGCTTGGCGTCCGTGGTACTGAAATAGATATCCGTGGAGGTCTTTCCTTCCGTATTATCCAGCTCCAGATAGCGTGCCAATGTTACATTACAATCCGAGAATGCATGGATACCTGTTGATCCTGTCTTTTTATATAACTTAAGCTTTGTGGCGTGACGGTTGAGTGCTATAGGTCCGAATTCCTTCGGATTGTCCACCTCCAGACCATTATGCCATAAATCATCACTCCATTGACCGTTTACGTATTGGGACAGATACAAGTCTCCGCCGGTATATTCAATCACTACCTTGATAATCTCCCTCCATGCCGAGAAGGAAACATATCCCGGTTCCTGCCCGTTCAAATCGATGACGGTTTCTTCTCCATTAAAGGATGTCACACCCGTAGCCATCGAAGCATGGGCATCTTCTACGATATAGGTATCGCAGTCGGTGGAGGGCTCGCGCACCTTGACCGTACGTGTTACCGTAGCCTCCAGATACTCGTCTGCCACCCCGTCCACATGTGCGCTCAGGGTCGTTTCGCCGATTCCTACCACATGCAGTATATTGCCCTCAAGCACTTTCACGACATTCTCGTTTCCGCTAGTGAAGTTGATTGTTCTGTCTAATGAGACCTCAACCTGATTATCTAAATCGTAGTAACTAACAGTAGCCGTTAACGGAAAATCTTCTGTATTCTTATCCGCTAAAGCTGGATCGGTGGTATATTTGAGACGGGTAAAGGTCTGCGGCCAATTGATGTGCTGCACGTGCATATCGGTTACTTCCACATCAATTGTACTGCTTGCTGAGTTCCATTTCAAATCAGAAGTGCCATCGAAACTTGCGGTAATTGTTGCCTCGCCTTTCTTGAGCGGCTTAAGCACATTGCCTTCGACTGCCACTACCGTCTCATCAGACGAACTATAACTCAACGTTACAGGAGAAGTAGCAGGATTAGTTACATTCTCGCCACGAGACATCGGGGACAAATTCTCTTTCCATGTAATAGCAGGAGTTACTTTCAGCGAAGTAGCCGAAAGAGGTACTTCCACCTTATATCCGTCCTCACTTTCTACTTTCAACGTGGCAGTATGCGTACCGGCTTGCGGATAAGCATAAGTCACATGCAAAGTCTCTGTCCCAAAATGATCCAGCGATGCAGCAATAGGATCGGTCTCTGCCAATTGGAAGAATCCGGCATTAGCCCCCTCAATAGTCGCAGTACAGGTCTTTACATTATACCAATCAATCTGTACCGGCAATGTCTGAGCTGACGCATCTACATCAGCCGTCGCAAAAGTCAAGGATGTCGGTGTCGCCACTACCTCGCGACGCTCGGTTACTTTGATATTATTGAAATGACAATATATGGAACCGTTATAATAGAATTTTAAGTATTTTGTAGATGGACTCAACAAGACATTTCCGCTACTTACATCTCCTGTCCTCTCCTCATTTCTCCAAACTTCATTCCAATTGCTATAATCCGAACTTTCATATACAATAGCCTTAGAACCAACAGGTAACTGTCCCCAACTTTCATCCAGATGCTTATTGAAAGACAGATATTTGGGAACTCCCGTAAAACTGATGATAACTTGATTCTCATGATCAAACCAATCACCCTTACCTAATTTATAGCCATTACTACTCCAACTTACATTAGTGGAATTGGTGATTAAATAATCCTTATAGTTAGAACTTGTCATAGAGGTTATCGGCAAGTGGTTATTCGGTTTATAGACACTAATGGTCTTGGTCAGGTTGCTTGCCGCAGCATTCCACTTATAGTTTCCTGCTTGCGTAAGAGTAAAAGTTGCGTTCCCAACCTTATTATATACCTCAATATGACCATTTACATAGTTTGCAATCTCTGGATTATTGGACTCAACCGTAAACGGCAATTCCTCATTGGATGAACTTACAGGACTCTCGATAATAGCGCCCCATGGATAACTTGCATCCAAATTCCATGTAATTACCGGCGTACGTTTTACGACCGTAATAGTAGCCGTCACAGTCTGACCTGCCCAATAATCATTCGTGCTCGGGTGCGTAATAGTCAGCGTAGCCTCTCCTTCGCCAACGGCTTTCCAATGACCATCTACTTTCTTCAAAACAGCTTCGTTCGAAGAAGTAACACTCACTTCGCTCAATACCGGCTGATCACCCGTCGGCGTAACTATCGAATAAACCGCGCCATCATAGATGCTATCCACTTTCCATGTACCGCCATCCAGCGTTGTAGCCAGATTCACATCATGCTTGCTCACATATACATGGATAGAACGCAAGTGATCAAAGATAGTAGAAGTACCCGTTTGGTGGAACTGAATCTCCTCATCACCTGCCTTAACAGCCGTAATGACACCTGTATGTTCACTACTATTATGCTCATACGACACATAAGTCGGATTCGTCGGGTAAGTAAAGCGATTATTGCTCTCATCCGTATTCACGAAACTCATCGTTGCTGTCTCGCCAACCAACAGATACAACTCTTGAATAGGGGAAGCCGGCAAATTGATGGTACCATTCAACCGGAACTCCGGTGTTGCTTTCGGCTCAATCAAATATGTATGTGAATCTGATCCTGCTTCATAATACGATGTTCCTTTTGTAGCGACACTGATTGTCACTTCTGTAGCCTCTGTGAATCCTGCATTTTGTACGCGCAACGAAGTGCCATCTACTACTACGATTGCGCTATTAGAACTATACTTATAACTCAATCCGCCCACATCATTCCCATTATACTTCGCCTGTGCCACATTCTCTAGCACATCACTCGCATAAATATGATCAAATGATTTCCATGTGAAAGTCGGCTGTAATTTATTTACTGTCACAGTAAAATCATCGTAACTGGAATTGTATTGGTCTGTCTGCGCTTGGGTGGCACGAATGGTATATGTGCCACATTCCGTAGCAGAGAAAGTTTTGCCATCTGCTGCTATAGATGCAGTTAAGGTTGTTGCATTTTCCCCTGTAGCGCTCTGCACTTTATAGGTTATGCCTCCGTTTCCTGTCTTGGATTTTAACAACGTCGATAAATCCAGAGTAGACGAGTTAATTCCCGCAATACTTACGTTTACTGCGCCATCGTTCATTTCCAATGAAGAGTTCGCGCGCAAACCGGTTCCTGATACAGAGAATGTCTTGGAGCCACAATCTCCCGAAACGGTAATGCTTCCGCTACGGTCTCCTTGTGCTGACGGCTTGAATTTAACACTTACAGTTACAAAACCCGTACAATCCCCGGACTTGGTAAGCGTTGCCGGGAACTCGGTACTATTGGTATTTTCAGAAATCGTTATTGACTTTCCCGTCACCTCATTACTAAAAGTAAACTCTCTTGTCTTTGCCGAACTGGTTGTATTATATGTCTGATTCGAAAATGTCATCTCCTCCTCAGAACCAGACAGCGTTTTCGCCATTTTAAAACTCACATCACTCACAGAAACTGTTCGATAAGTTTTCACCGTTTTAAACCAGTCTATATGTGTTCCAAAGTTTTTAGTAGAGACAATTCTTATTCCGCGCACATTATAGATTGGACTAGTAGATGAAACAGTAACCGTTTTATTTTCAGAATCTTCACTTCTCCATGCTTGCCATGTTCCATTTAGCGTACTAGTGGACACATCTGTATCTTTCCATGTATTACTATTACTTGGCAGATATTGGATTTTATAGGTTAAGTCTGCTCCCGCAGCAGTACATGTTAATGTTAATTTATATGAAAAACTTACTAATCCGTATGAATTAGTGAAACTATATTGTGCAATAACTTCACCATTGTTTATGCTCGTTGTATATACATCTCTGCTATACGTATATGTACAATCATCTCCCCACGCCTGCGTATTCCATCCGCCGACAAAGAGCAGCAGGAGGGCTACGAGCATCGTACGTGAAGCGGACCAGCCGCACCTTGAAAGACAAACGGAATTGTCTTTCGAGGAGTAAATGCGGCGCGCGAGTGCGAGCAGTCCCCACTGCGAACACATAGAACTCAAAAAAGCCGACACATACGAGACACATACGGGACGATAGAGGGAGAAGTTCATCTCTCGGTCTTCTCTAGGTTGTCTCTCGGTCATCGCTCGGTCAAGCGTTTTAGCGTAAAGCCAGTTGAATATGCTTTTAAAACTCATCTTTTTCATACCATTCTATTTTTGATCCTTAAGTTTGCTATGTTGTCTGTTATTTTTCTTTATCATTCTCACCTTCCGGCAAATCTAACTTCGGCTCTTGCCCTTCAAAGAAGCGTTTGGCACTCAACGGACTCACTACATTTCTACCCGTTTTAGTCTCCAACTCTTCGCGTGCCACGCGTGCCACATCTCCACCTTCTTTAGCGCATTGTTTATTTTCCTCCAACGTTTCCGGATTCTTGGCGCAGCCTGCAATTTCAGTTGGTTACAATTTGTAACCGACTCATTTCCCTCTTTCGCAAGCCGATTTTTCAGAACCTTCCAATAAGTACGTGGATTTGCACTCTCCGTAAGTACGGCAAGACATCTACGATAGAGAAGAACCATTTCTCTTGCTCTTCATCCCAAACAGTGCGTATCCGTTTGCTATCAAATAATTTTATGGCTTCTTGCTGTGACATACTCCTCATTTGTTCGAGTTTTGCTAACTCTATTTTACAAATTGACGATTTTTAAGGTTTTATGGGCCAATTCGAAATAAATCAACGCAAAATCGGGTGCAAAATTAATATTTTTCTTCGAAACACGCAAATTTTAACACCCTTTGCGCGCGCGAATAATAATAAAGTATAGCCGAATATTAAAAAAGAGAACAAAAATAAGGAGAAAAACCACTGTTCTTCTCCTTATCCTTAAAAAGATACACTTTTATTCCGCCTTCAATCCCGAAGTGCTGTAAACATGTTCGCCACGACGGATATAAATAACGCCGTTACGGAACTCTTTAACCGCCTTTTCTGCCGTTCTTAGGCTCTCAAAACCGGTCGGTGTATCTGTCTTTCCCAATACGACAATAGGACGCACAATGACGCTGTCGCAGCCATATACATTCTTCTGCGTCTGAATCAAATCAAACTCGCCTTCCTCAATCGGCGCAATAAACGTATCGGTCAGTAAGGTCTCGCCCATATACCATACATTCGGCTCAATGAGCAGCGTATCGCCCACATGCAACGTATCGGCATCCGGCATGGTCTGATCTAGCACCGGAAGAATAGCAACCGTCACATAGACCACCGTGTCACGGACAGCGTCCTCCACACGAATCGTGTCTTCGCCGGACTCGTAGTACCATTTACCGCGGTATTCAGCCGAGTCTCCGGCACAGAAACCAATCGGATAGAACTCTTCCAAAGCAGGCATCTTCTCTACCGTCAGATAGAGCGTAATGGTCGAGTCGCACCCTTCGATGGTCTTTTCCTTCGCAGTATATTCAAACGTACCGATCTCGTTGGTAGGAAGGATCTCTCCCCTCCAGAGATAAACGGAATCCATTTCTACGGTATCTGTCTCCTCCACCATATAAACCGGCAGTACGGAAACGGTCAGGGTAACAATCGAATCGCCGCCAAAACTATTCTTCTCTTCTAGGGTCACATCCTCTTTGGTAGCCTCGAAATACCATTTGCCTGCGAATTCTATAGAATCACCTTCGCAGAAGACAGCGTCGTATACACCGTAAGTAGCAGGTTGTTCCGTTACGGTAACAGGGATATTCACCGTTGCAGTTGCATAGATCTTCTCCTGAGTCGGGGTAAAGAGAACCGCTACATCGGCACTCTCGGTCATTACATGGTCCGGATCTGCCCAAGCGAAGGAACCCGGCACATCGGCTTTTCCACCTTTTAGGAGCGCCATGCTTACCGGAGCGTTATATGCCACCTCGGTAGCGGTCGGAGCCTCTAAGATAGTAACCGGCGTGAGGTTGATACCGATCGTTTGGGTATCCGAAACAGAGTTAAACTTATCGTCACCGGCCTGATAAGCAGTGATATACACCGTCCCGGCAGAGAGAATGACAAGCTTGTTTTCCTGCACATAAGCAATCGTGCTGTCCGAACTGAGGAAAACCACCTCCAAACCGCTGGTAGCCGTCACTTGCGGCATCTCTACCGTTTCCGTGGTCATACAAGAAGTCGGCAGCACAAAGCCGTTAAGAGATTGATTATAACCGGTACAAGTCACATTCAAAGTGATGGTATGCGAGGTCGGATTTGCTTTACCGTCGGTAATAACGATTGAACCTGTATAAACACTGTCTCTCACGCTCGGGGTAAAGAACACCTCAAAGGTCTCGGTGTTATGATCCGCACAATCCGTACCGATCGAAGTCTTCGATACCTCAAACGGGCTGTTCGGTTCAACCAATATATCCACTACATCCACATTCGAACGCGAAACAGAGATCGTCTTCGACCAACGTACATTACGCTCTGCACTCTCCACAATATTCGTCTCGCTCACTACCAACTCTTTCTTACGCGGAACAGAGATATTCGTAATATTTTGCTCTGCATACTCGGAAGTACGGAAACGGATTTTCGTAGCTGTTTCCTGCAAAGCGAATGGTCCGAAATTCCCACCTTGTTCAGTAGGCAGGACGGATGTAACTTGTCTCCATTCCAAACCGGAACCAAAATTGGCATATTCATCAATATACAACGGTGTTTGCTTTTCCCAAATATATTTCAGGCTTCCACGCTTTGCATAGAAAGATAAATCCGTCGGTTTGCCTTCCAAACCAAACTCCGTATAAACAATACCGGATTTATCTCCTTTTTCAAATGTATATTGCGCGTCAGCCAAGGCATACTCGTCACAAGCCGATTGAGGGTCACGCACCTTAATCTGTTTGCGCGCAGTAGCAGCAATCCATACTTCTTCATTAATCTCGCCACCAGCCTGAGTAGCAACGATATACGCTACACCCGGAGTGCCGGTGATGGTCAATACTGAGCCGTTTAATGTAACGCAATTATCCGACCCTTCCTCCAACGCATAAGTCACTTCACCTCCGCTGGTAGCTGTAGCCGTCAGCTCGATCGTATTCGGATCCATATTGGTCTTCAGACTCATGAAGTTCTGATCCCAAACAATAACTTGTTTTTTATTGGAGGTAACGGTGAACTGTTGGCTTGCCGTTCCTTCATTGTAGATTTCATTTCCGGAAGCCAAAGCCGTGATAGTAGCCGTTCCGTTATCTATCGCATAGAGGGTCTTTCCGTCTTCCGAGACAGCGATCACTTCAATATTATCAGAGGTATAAGTAATCTCAGCCTCTTCGTTATCCGCCGTTGCCAGATCAGTTCCGCTTAATACATCTTCTGCATTCAGCGTAAAATTAGTAGCCTTCAAATCAGCGTTCCAGTGAACCTCCTGTTCACGTTTGGTAGTAGAACCGGAGACTGTAACTGTCTTGGTCACAGAACCGTTCGTCAGCGTGATCGTTCCGCTATGTTCGCCAATCGCCTGATCGCGGTTATAACCCACGGTAATGGTTTGCGTACCATACTTAGCTTTCCCGCCGAACGACGCCGGGCTAACGGTAAAGAGCTCGTTGTCGCTGGTTACGGTCATCTCATCGACATTACACCACTCTACATCAAATGCCATCTCCTCAACGCCTGAACTGATTGTGTTTGCGCCGAAATCCAACGCACTGATTTCCTCGTCTCCTACCTTAGGATTATGCACATAAGCCTGATCAGAAACGATAATATCTTTCAAATATCCGGCGAAATTACCGGTAAAGCCGATTCTGATATATTTGGCAGATTTAGAAACGGTTATCGGAGTAGAAGAAACCCAATCGGTAGAAATCGTAATAACACTCGTTGTTCCGGGGGTTACCATCCATATCTCGGTCCAGTTCGTATTATCTGAACTCTCAGACACATACCATTTCGGACTCGAAACAGCCGTAGAAGAAACCCGGCATTGGAAACTTAATTGATAAGGAACACTTTGTTGATTCAGCGCAATTACAATGTACTTGTCTTTCCAATTGAAGCCTCCTAGTGCTGCATTTCCCAATCTTACTCCGTTGGAGTTATCCCAGTTAGCTTCTTTTTTGCTTACCGTCACTTTTGAGTCATCGAAATGCGATTTTGTGTAAGTAGTATTGTACGGCAGTTGTGCCCATACAGTCGTACCGATAAATGCCAAAAGCATTGATAATAAGTAAATCTTTTTCATTTTTTATACCTTATTTTGAATAATTTTCAGTTTTTGTAATACACACTTTACAAAGTTTACCATTTTTAAGATAAAACACAAAAAAATGCGCACTATTCTGTAAAAACAGTGCGCAAAATTACTACAATTCTACGAATTGAGCAAATTTATTCTCACGCGTGCGTGCGAATAATAATAAGGTGTAGCCGATTCTTAAAATTCAGTCCTTAGCTCTTTGGTACTTGGTACATAAATCGTACATCGTACATTTGTCCTTCGTACATTACTCAATGACTCCTGCTTCTTTCCATGAGTTAACGGTAGCGGTGACGTCCGTCATCGCCTGTTCGGGCGAGACGTCGTACTCCTCGCAAAGCGCTTTGCAGAGGGAATTAGCATCAAACGGACCTTTTTCTGCTTGCTCCCAAAGGAATGCAGCTGTCTCATTGAGCGTGATCATCTTGTTGAAATTGATGAGCGACATTGATTCTCCAACGAGAATGTATTCATTGCCTAACTTACGCAGGCGGAAACCTTCAATTGTTTTCATAAAGCCATTTTCCATTTTATCATTTACCATGTACCATTTATTGGTTTATTTATACATTTTCAACCATGTATGTCGGTATATTTTCAAAAGCCATTTGCGGACGGGGAAAAGGGCGTGCCATATACATCCGCGCGTAAGGAGTTTGCGGCGCCCACTCGGTGTCTCTATACGCACAACACGACCGATGATATCCTCCAACCTGCATTGCTCCTCCCCCATAAGGTTTCCGTCACCCTGCAAGATATACAATTCTCCTTCTATCCGTATCAGCCGGTGAAGAACGTAAGTGCGGCGACCGGCGTAGCCGGTCACACGCGCCAAGAGTATATCTCCTCTTTTAGGCAAACGTCCCAAAGGCGCCAAAACGACACTGTCTTTGTCTCCTTCGATGAATGGCCGCATACTGACGCCGGAAGGCGTGAAACGCACTTCTTTCTCCTCGTTCAGCAAGCGAGCCAATTCAGGAATGAGTATGTCGTTTTCTACTCTCATTGGATGCGTACACCGGAAGCGGAATAAACGGCATTGCCGCGGATGATTACGAGTTGTCCGTTACGGAGAGTTTTGACAGCCGTAACCTGCGTAGCAGTATTCTCCACATCCGTCTCGTCACCGCCACAAATAGTGGTATAATTGCTATATGGATTACCACCTTCACCCCAAGTAACGTTGATAGCATCCAGATAAAGAGCTCCATCATTCGAACGGAGACCAATATAGGTATAATCACCGGATATATTCAGTGTAGTGCTACTACCATAAGCAATCGATCCTAATTTAGTGCCTTTATTATTGGAATCATAGAGATCCGAAATAGCGGAATAGGCAGTATTTTTGCCGTAAATATCCAAGGTGCGACCCGAAGATGTATTTCCATTCCATGCTACCACCACTTTTGATACTTTTCCCCCGGAAGCGGTTGTAATAATACCCGAAGTACTATTTTTAGAGCGGAGCTGAATAGCATCATTTCCGCCGGCGGTATTTCCCGCATAGACAGCATCGGAAGAAACCTTCACATTACTCCATGCCGCATAAGAGAAGCTACTAACGCCGGTAGTAGCGAGGGTCAGTTTATCCACAACCGCAGGTTTGACATCTCCATCCTTGGTAGCAAAAACGGCATAGAAGACAGCCCCTTCTTCCACTGCATCTCCTGCTGCAGCGAAGTCGGGAGCGGTAGTCTCACTCGTATAATCCGCCGTTGCGGTCCATCCCACGAATACTTTACCATCGGTGCAAGCCTCGGGTTGAGAGGTGGGAAGGATGAGTTTGCCGGTAGAAGAGATCGTATCGAATCCTTCACCGTTCGCCATAAAGACTACATCAAATGGATCTACCGGAATAACGGGTTCTTCGATATAAGTGAGGGTGATATTTTTGCCGCTTTTCGCTATATTCAGCAGCGGTTTGCCGGAAACGCCGCTCCAGGATTTCTTCGTACTATAGGGCCAAACGTTCTTCGTGCCATAATTACCACCAATCGCTGTTCCGGACGGAATGATCAGGGTATAGCGCGGGTTATTCGCCGTATTATTGGGAGTATTTTCTTCCCAAACAGAGCCGCTATAATTGACATACCAAATCAACATACCCGCAGCCGGCAGATTCGCATCCCAACCTTCCAGTTGACGGTTTTCAATATAATAGTTCAGCCCCTCGGTGGTGGCTGTTTCGAGTTTGCCGGAGGCATTGATCTGGTACGCCTGATAGTTCTCCGTGCCGTTGGCATAGAGGGTGAGGTTCTGTCCCTCGCTGCCCAAGTTGAGCGGAGTGTGCCATCCGAAGAAATACTTCTCCCACGCGCTGTAGTTCGGGGGGCAGTGTCCATCTCCATTATAGGCACCACCGTCCATTACATCCCATTCGTTAGGCGTAAGACTACTTTTAGAGTTGGTACCATACTTCGTATCATAGAAATCCGGCAAACCCATCACATGGCCGAACTCATGGCAGAGGGTGCCGATACCGCAGAGATCATCATTGTAATAATTCAGTTCGTTGGACATAGCATAGTTATCCAAATAGACTCCGTCGAGTTTGGTATCCGATTTCTGATATTTGGTATAACCTTCGGAATAATACGGTAAAATTTCCAGGATGCTGTAGTTATGAGGCCAAATGGTACTTGCACCTCCACCATCCGCTTCGCCGTAACCGGCATAAACCACATACACGAAATCCACGTAACCATCACCATCGGAATCGTAGTCCGCGAAATTCAGATTCGAGTATTTTTGGTTGGCTAAGATACATGCCTCAATCACCGCATCGGTAGCGAACTCATCCTCATCGGCTCCCACATTATTGCCATAATAGGAATAGGATTTACTCAGGGTCACGGGACCAAATACATCGAACTGGGGCGAGTAAGCTCCGTTGGATTGCGATTTGAAATATTCGCGCGCAGAAGGATAGCCGTTATTGACGGTACAATTCTCCGAGTTGAACAACTCATTAAAGGTAGCCAACTTATGCCCGGAAGCCATACTCTTGTCCGAGAAATTAATCAAAATAACCACTCCTTTGGGAGCAAGGTTAGGCGTTCTGCCAAAGTCTTTTTTGGCGCGGCGTGCTTGCGCGCGTCGTGCCTGCACTCTCGCTACGGTCGGTGCTTCGCCGACGACCTCATACATTCCGTTCACTTCTCTTACCTGTTGACCGTCACGGTTAACGAGGTAGTGGTAATACTCATCTCCCAGGAGCTGCACCTCGATGGTGGAGCCGTCAGCCTGGGTTCTTGTCTGCCATCCGCGTCGCGCGGGTACAGCGTTAGCGGCGAGCACAGCGCCGCACAGCATTATCGCAGCTACAATCTTCCTCATGATTTTGATTTTTTGATTTTGATATTTACTTACATTTACTGTATTTCTATGCCTTGGGCGTTGAAGCACTTATCGCCACGGAAGATCACGAGTTGACCGTTTTGAAGGATCTTTCCGGTCATCCGGTCTGCCTGATTTTCCTCCAAACCGGTTTTCGTATCTTCTTTGCCTTCAACCAAAATGACTACGTCATCGGTCACTGCATCAATACGGAACGTACCGGTTTCTGCATCATACGTATAATCCACGCCATACACTAACAAAGGATTATCTTTTCCCATCTCCACCGCCCAACAATCCGGCTCCAGGAGATAGCCGTTCTCCGGCAGAATGGAGAGCTCTAACGAATTGCCTGTCTGAAGTGTTCCCTCCTCCGACGAAACGACACAATAGTTACTGATCACCTCGTACGAACAGGTCTGTTTTCCCCCATTGAATTTGAAGGTAATTACTCCATCCTTCTCAGTAATCGCGGTCAGTGCGCAGCCTTCAAACGGAGTAAAAGTCGTCACATTCCCTGCGCCGGGGAAAGGGTTATTCATCGCACTGCTGTCTGCTGCTCCGATAGATCCGGGTACAGCGGACAAAACAGTATAACGCGGCTTGTAGGCTACGTTATTCGGACAGTTATTATTCCATGCAGTCGCATTATAAACGACCTGCCACACTACCATTCCATGGCCCGGCAAGTACTCATCCCATCCCGTCTGTTGCCTGTTCTCGATATAAAACACGGTATCGGTAACGGTATAGGGTTTCAGAGTCGTTCCTCCCGTAATCTGGTAGGCATCGTCATAGCCCGTTCCGATGGTTATATTCCGCTGATCATCTTTTGCCAAGAGTTTGGGAGTAGCCCATCCGAAGAAATACTTGTCAAAAATGGAATACGAAGGTGGAGTCTTAGCTCCGTTATTATAACATCCCTGATCCATGATTGACCAATAATTGGGAGTGAGCCAATTATCAAAATTAGTACTATACTGCGTATCATAATAATCCGGCAGTCCAATCACATGTCCGAACTCATGACAAATCACCCCGATGCCGTTTCGGCGTTTGGTGACACCGTCTATTTCACCCGAGCAGGCATAGTTATCCAATTTTTTGCCGTCCAAAAAGCAGTTTTTCGAAGCAACAGAACTATTATGCGCCCATATAGATTCAGCCGGCCCGCCATCGTTCTCTCCCATTCCGGCATATATGACATAGACAAAATCCACATTACCGTTTTTATCGTTATCGTACAACGTAAAATCCACCACATTGTCCACTAACTTGCAGGCATCCACAATCATCTGCCGTGCATTAGCATCCGTGCCCTCTTTAGAGGACGTATTCATCCCGTAATACGAACGGTCCTGCGGAAGTGTCACAGGTCCCACCACATCAAAGAAAGGCATGTATTGACTGTCCGATTGGGCGATAAAATAATCCCTGGCAGAACCGGTAGCCCCCTCGTAATCATAGCCGGACTGATTCATCATTTTCCACATCCCAAGGCTGTCATTCGTGTCAACGTATGGTAGATCCTTAAAGGCGGCAAGCACGACCAAGCCTCTCGGGGCAAGGTTCTTTTTGCCCACTGCCTTAGGGGCGCGTTGAGCACGGCGGAGCGCTATCTGCTCTGCAGAGGGAGCCGGTTCGTCACTAATCACGTATTCCCCCTCCCTCATCGTCACCATCTTCCCTTCGCGGGTAATCATACAATGATAATACTCATCGCCTATTTGCTGCACTTCTACCGAAGTACCATCAGACAGCGTGCGGGGCATCCATCCTCTTCGCGCAGGAGCGGCAAAGAGAGAAATGGCACAAACCGCCATGATTAACGTCATTCCTATTTTACGCATACTCATCATTGTGTTCGTATTCTTTGCTTATATACATACAAAAAGCGTGCAAAGATAGTGCTTTTTTTTGAAATGGACAAATTTTTTCAAAGAAAAAGTACTTAATGACGTATTTTGTTGCCATTTGAGACAAAATTATAACAAGAAGGAACAAGTAGATAAACTGACGTAAAATGTAGAAAAAAAACTTTTTTACCTTATTTATTTGCGTATATGCGTAAAATATTGTACCTTTGCACCCGATTTTGCAAAGTGTAATTAGCAAAACACTATAAAAAACCAATTTTTTCGTTTAACCAAAAAACATTAATGAAGGTTCGTGCAAGTCGAGTGTAAGTTCGCTTACGCAACTCGACGAAGCCGAAGCTCCAAAATTTTTAAATCTATTAAAATTATGAAAAAGATTTTCACATTAGCCGCTGCCGTTCTGGCAAGTATGGCAATGATGGCGCAGGAGTTTACATTTACAGGCTCCACGCTTCCAGAAGGCTGGACCGGTAAAAGTCTTGGCTCCTCCTCTTTCTCCGGTGAAGAGAACTCTATTCTAAAAGTCAGCTCAAATGGCACACTCACCTACACGTTCGCCGAAGCTGTTGACATTACGTCTATTGACTTCACTTTTTCTTTCGGATCGAAAGATGCAGGTAAAGCCGTTGATTTAGAGGCTTTTGGCACCAACGAAACCAGTCTTGGCACAGCACAACTCACTCAGGCCGAGAAGCAAACCGGTTCTAATATTAAGCAAGAAGCAAACATCGAGTTTGCCTATAGCGGAGTGAAGAAATTCACGATCACTAACTCTTCCGACAAAAACTTTTTGCTGGGATACCTTAAGTTCAATACCGGCGGTGCGACTCCTCCGGTTCCTGCTACTAAGCCGTGTACGACCGTAACGATTGAAGGTCCGGAAAATGCGTTTGTCGGAGATGAGGTTACTTTCAAGGCTACCGGTTTTGACGCCACGCCGGATGTAATCAACTGGTATGACGGTAACTTTGAATTAGTATCAGAGACCGACACCTATAAGTTCACCCCCACCGCTGCCGGTGACTACATGATCCAAGTTACTGCATGGAACGCATTCAACACAGAAGGAGATGAGGCATTTGCATATACTACTTTAAAAGTTTCTGATCCGGCTGATGTCTGCGGTGAGTTGATCAAAGCTGTTCATAAGAATAAGAATACGGCAGATGTAAGCGGAATTGTAGGTGGTACCGCAGACAAGAACACACAAGATAATGGTAAATTGGGTTCGAATGGTCATTACTTCGGCGTTAAGTTGGCTCGTGGCAAATTCCAAGCTGGCGATGAGGTAACGATCTTAGCATCCGCACTGAACGGCGGCAATACTGCAACCATTTACTCAGATAAGGGTACAACTCTCCTCGGTTCAGTTGACTTTGACACAGAGAGTTTAACCGCTACATACACATTGGAAGAAGAAACAGAATGGGTATATCTGTATCGTGCAGGATCCGCTTGCAATCCGAGTGTTGAGTCCATTACAGTTACACGTTCTTGTGAAGCAAGTGACAACAACAATATCAAGAGTCTGACCATCAACGGCGAAGCTGTTGAGGCTGTAGAAGGCGTATATAGCTACACCGTAGGTGCAAGTGTTAACTTGGCAGCTGCTCAAGTAGTTTATACTCTGGCTCATCCGAAGGCAACAGCTACTCCTGCAAGCGGATTCACGGTTGACGTTCCCGACGCAGGTGATCCCGCGAACACTCAGGTAATCACTGTTACCGCACAGAATGGCGATCAAGCTACTTACACCGTTTCCGTTACTAAGAGCGCTGAACTGAGTAAAGACGCAAGCTTGAAAGCGTTGAGCGTTGATGGTTACACCCTTGATCCGGAATTTGCTGCTGACGTTTACGCTTACACTATCACCAAGGCTTACGGAGCAGAGAACCCTGCTGTTTCCGCAGTACATGCCACCGCGAACGATGCAAATGCAAAGACTCCGGTAGTAGAGTTGAACGAGAATGCATTTACTGTCACCGTAACCGCTGAGGATGGCGTAACCCAAAAGGTGTATACCATCAATATCCTGACCGCTGCTGCTCCGAAAGACCTTTTGGAGGTTAGCTTCTCCAATGGCGTGCACGGTTTCATTAAGGCTGGCGAGATTAAAGTGCCTTATATCGCAGGTGCTGAAGCTCCGACTTATGTTGAGAGCATCTTTGCAAACGGCGTAGAGGGCGCAAGCGCTCAGTTAGTGGAAGACGGACTGAAAGTTATCGGCGCTGACGCTGACGAGGTTATTTACTCCATTATTTATGAGGCTGTTCCTGTTGCTGACATCCAATTGGAGACTGCCATTACCTTCGATAGCACCGAGAACTATATTTATAGTGTTTACGGATGGGATGCTTCCAAGGGTTGGAAGATTGCTAAGGACGTTGAGGAAGCCGCTAACAAGCGTATCTCCGAGGGTAAGGATCGTATCTACATGGCTCTGCCCGCTGCTGACTCGCTGTACCTGACCTCCGGTAGCGGCAAGGACCGTCCCGTTATGATTACGGTCAACGGTGTTGCAAGTGATGTAACCAAACTGGCTAAGCAAAACGAAGAAGTAGCAATCGCGCTGAACGCAAGTGCTAACAATTTCGTTTGCATTGAGAGCAATGGTAGCAACGGTGACGGTGGTATCATCGCTATCCGTCTCCATAAGAACAGCGACGTTCCTTCCGCTCTGGACAACACCGCAGCAGATGCAAAAGTTGCTAAACGTGTGATCAACGGCCAGCTCTTTATCGAGAAAGCAGGTGTACTCTACAACGCTCAGGGCGCAGTAGTGAAATAACGTACTCGCATAGCGAGCCCGAATAGCGCATTAATGCGCAATAATAAAACAGCTCCGCAAATCCTGCGGGGCTGTTTTATTGCCGACATCACAATCAGGTCTTTCCCGAAAAAAAACGGGGTTTAAACGTTCTTCGAGTGGGTGATTAGTGGGTGATTAGTGGGCTGTTAGTGGGTCGTTAGGCTTACGACGGGCTTACGACGGGCTGATTTCGGGCAGAAAATAACCCAAGAATTATTCATCATTTTAGGTCATTCAAATTGGACTGCAAAGGTACACAAAAAATTTCATGTATGCAAATTTTTGAAAAATAAACTGTCAGTTTTTTGAAAAAAACACTTGAATATTTGCATATATGCAAAATTTGTAGTACCTTTGCGCGAATTTTAATTTGCGGTGGTATGCATATTTTACAACACATAGGAGAATATACCCTCTTAATGGGCAAAGTGCTGAGGATGCCGGACAGACAGCGGATGTTTTGGCGTCAGTACAGCAGGGAACTGGAAAAACAGGGTTTGCAGAGCTTGCCGATTGTACTGATCATCTCTGTTTTTATCGGTGCCATCTTAACTATTCAGGCGAAGACAAACACGGAGAATCCGCTGTTACCGACTTACACAACAGGTCTGCTGACACGCGAAACACTCTTACTGGAGTTCTCCAGCACAATCTTATGCCTTATTCTGGCAGGCAAAGTGGGCAGTAACATCGCTTCGGAGATTGGTACAATGCGTATCACGGAGCAGATCGATGCCATGGAGATTATGGGTGTGAATAGCGCCAATTATCTGATTTTGCCGAAAATCCTGGCATTTGTAACAATGATGCCGATGTTAGTAATCATCTCCACGGCAGTCGGTCTGGTAGGAGGATGGGCGGTCGGCGTCTTCACGGATATTATTACGGTGCATGATTACTTAGTGGGTGTACAATACGCCTTTAACCCCTATTTCGTTTGGTACGGAATCATCAAGAGTCTGGTGTTTGCGTTCGTGATTACCAGCATGAGCAGTTATTATGGTTATTTTGTACACGGAGGTGCATTGGATGTTGGACGCGCGAGCACAAATGCCGTAGTAAACTCAAACATAATGATCCTCTTCCTCGACCTCATTTTAAGTAAATTGCTACTATGATAGAAGTTAGAGACGTTGTAAAATCGTTTGACGGGAATGTCGTGCTGAACCATATTAGTACGGAGATGCATGACGGACAGGTGAACATGATCATCGGTCAATCCGGTTCGGGTAAGACCGTTCTGATGAAAAGCCTCATCGGCTTGCACACCGTAGACAGCGGACAGATCCTCTATGACGGCCGCGATTTGGCTATGATGGGTAGCGATGACATCCGGATGCTACATCGCGAGGTGGGAATGCTGTTTCAGGGCAGCGCACTGTTCGATTCAATGACGGTGATGGAGAACGTGCTCTTTCCGATGGAGATGTTTTCACATAAGAGCCGCGAGGAGATGCAGAAACGTGCGGAGTTCTGCTTGCGTCGTGTGGAGATGCCGGAGAGGGTTTGGAATCTGATGCCCAGCGAGATCAGCGGTGGACAGCAGAAACGTGTAGCTATCGCTCGGGCGATCGTCTTAGAACCCAAATATCTCTTCTGCGACGAGCCTAACTCGGGTCTCGACCCGAAGACCAGTCTGGTAATCGATGCGCTGATACAAGATATCACACGGGAGTATAACATCTGTACCATCGTCAATAGTCATGATATGAACTCCATCATGGAAATAGGCGATAACATCCTGTTCCTCAAAGGAGGAAAGAAAGAATGGCAGGGAAGCCGGCATGAGATTATGACAAGCACAAATGAGGCACTCAACGATTTTGTCTTTGCCTCAGAACTATTCAAGAAAGTAAAAAAAGCGAATATACAATGAAGAAGATTTTAGTTTTGGTCCTGATGGGCTTGATGAGTATCGGGATGTGGGCGGATGGACCGGCACGTGTACCGGCTTATCGCGGATTGATTGAACGCAAACAGCCGAATGGATATGTCTTGCGTACGTATTTGCGAGGAGACGAACACAAACATTGGAACATGACAGAAGACGGATGGTTGATTCGTGAGAACAAACGCGGATGGTTGAAATATGTGAAAACCAACCGCAAAGGAGAGCTGGTGACAAGTTGCAAGAAAGCCCGCAACGAAGAGGATCGAAGCAAATGTCAAAAGCGTTGGTTAGAGAAACACGGGAAGAGATTTGAAAATTAAGAACTTTATAGTATTTCTGCTGTTCATGGCAGCGATGAGGGTGAGCGGAGTGCCTGCTTACCGGGGACCTATTGTGCGCACAGCGGACGACGGGACCGAGAAAATCGTGTACCTGCACGGTAATGAGCATTTTCATTATATGACCGACCAAGCCGGTCAATGGTTGGAGGAAAAGAGACTGAAACCCATGACGGAAGCAGAGAAACGCGCACGAATAGAAGGGGCACAAGCTATGAAGCCTCATCGGGCACCTCTACACGAAGAGTCTATAGGCGATACACCCTACTTGGTGCCCCGAGTGTTAGTACTGCTGGTGAATTTTGCAGACACCAAATTCAGCACTCCCAAAGATACAATCGACAGCATGCTGAACGGAACTCATTTCACGCGTGACTATATGGTGAAAGTTAATACGGGAGCTTGGACCTATTTCACGCATATTACTTCTTCCGGAAGCGTGCAACAGTATTTCCACGACCAGAGTTACGGTCAGTACAATCCCGTTTTTGATGTAGTAGGTCCTCTGGAACTGAGCCAAAACGCCTCTTATTATGGTCAGAACACCGATTACGGGAAAGATACGAACGTATATGAGATGATCAAGGATGCGTGCGACAAAGCCGACTCAGAGGGAATAGATTTCCGGCAATACGACAGTAACAATGACGGATATGTAGATCTTGTGTATGTCCTTTATGCCGGATTCGGTGAGGCGGATGGAGGTCCGGAAGGTACTATTTGGCCTCATCAATCGGACATGAGTTACTATAATTACCGTCACGACGGGAAATATATCGGTCATTACGCGTGCAGCAACGAACTCGATTTCAATAGTAAGCTATACGAAGGTGTCGGTACTATCTGTCATGAGTTCAGTCATGTACTCGGTTTGCCGGATCTGTACGAGAACAACGAAGAGCTGATTGGTCTGCACACGTTGTGTAATTGGGACATAATGGATCAGGGTTCGTATAACAACGATGGGAATACACCACCCGCTTATTCGGCGTACGAGCGTTTCTACATGGGATGGTTAAAGCCGCGCGTTCTGACCGATCCGGAGTACGTCACCCTGCGTCCCATCAATGAAGGAGAGGGGGAGTCGCTGCTGATCAGTTCCACTAACTGGCATAACCTCGTCGGCTCGGCTCCAAGCCCCGCGACGTTCTACTTGCTGGAAGACCGCAAACGGGAGGGGTGGGACCAACACCTTCCGGGAGAAGGGATGCTGATTACCAAGATCTCTTTTAACCGCTCTCGGTGGAGAACCAATCAGGTGAACTGCTCCGAGCAAAAGATGGGCGTAGATATCTTGGAGGCGAAAGCGAATACAACCTACACCGGCAGAGCCTCAGACGCCTTTCCCGCAGGGACGGTCAATGAGTGGACATCGCTTACATGGCACGAGATAACCAATATATCGCGTTCGGAAGAGGATGGCGTCATCCGTTTCTGTTACAGGGGAGCACCGCTTCCGGAGGATGTAGAGAAAGTGCCCTCAGAGAACGAAAAGACCAGAAAAGAACTACATAACGGCAGGATCATCATCCGCCGCGGAAATAAAACATATGACATAATGGGTTATGAAAATAATCAGTTATAATCTAAATGGTATCCGGTCGGCTATCAGCAAAGGGCTGCTGGATTGGTTAAAGGGCGAAGCCCCCGATGTGTTTTGTATCCAAGAGAGCAAAGCGCAACCCGAGCAGATCGATGTGATGGCTTTTCAAGAGTTAGGCTATCATAGTTATATTCACTCGGCAGAGAAAAAAGGATACTCGGGAGTGTGCATCTTCACGAAGAAAGAACCGGACAGAGTGGTGGTTGGTATGGGTAATCCGAAGTACGACAGGGAGGGACGCGTGCTACGCGTTGATTTCGGAGACCTCACCATCGTAGATGCCTATATACCGAGCGGCACGACAGGAGATGTGCGGCAGGATTTCAAAATGGAGTTCCTGGAGGATTTTCTGGTATGGGTAAACGAATTGCGCAAAGAGCGGCCTAACCTCGTGATATGCGGCGATTATAACATCTGCCATAAACCTATTGACATCAACCATCCGGAGCGACAAATCGGTGTGTCGGGTTTCTTGCCCGAAGAGCGCGAATGGATGGATCGCTGGGAAGCAAGTGGGATGGTCGATTCATTCCGAGTCTTTGACCAGAGTGCCGAACGATACAGCTGGTGGAGCTGGAGAGCCGGTGCACGAGCACGCAACGTGGGTTGGCGCATCGATTATTTATGGGTCAGCGAGAGTTTGAGAGACCGACTCGAAGACGGTAAGATTTTAACGGAGGCCGTGCACTCTGACCATTGTCCGGTGATGGTAGAACTTAATTGACGATTGATTGCTGCTTCAAATCGTAAATCAAAAATAAATCGTAAATAATTCGTAAATCGTAAATTTGTAAATCGTAAATCATTTGATGGATACATTAAGAACAGAACACTTAGTTAAGAAATACGGCAAACGTACCGTCGTCAATGATGTGTCGATTGAGTTGACGCAAGGCGAGATCGTGGGCCTGTTGGGACCTAACGGAGCAGGAAAAACCACGACTTTCTATATGACTACGGGACTTGTGGCTGCCAATAACGGTCGTATCTTCCTCAATGATGATGACATCACCGGTTTCCCGATGTACAAACGTGCGAAAATGGGTATCGGTTATCTGCCGCAGGAAGCAAGTGTCTTCCGAAAAATGACGGTAGAGGATAATATCCGCTCAGTGCTGGAGTTAACCAATTTCAGCAAAGAGTATCAGGCGGAGAAATTGGAACAACTCATCAAAGAGTTCAACCTCGCGCATGTGCGCTATAACTTAGGTGACCGTCTGAGCGGTGGAGAACGACGCCGGACGGAGATAGCCCGCTGTCTGGCTATCGAACCGAAGTTTGTGATGCTGGACGAACCTTTTGCGGGCGTCGATCCCATTGCCGTACAGGAAATCCAGGACGTCGTCTGGAGGCTCAAAGATAAGAATATCGGTATTCTGATTACCGACCATAACGTCGATGAGACGCTCATGATTACCGACCGTGCATACCTCCTCTTTGAAGGAAAGATTCTCTTCCATGGTACACCGGAAGAATTGGCTGCCAACCCTGTAGTTCGGCAGAATTACTTAGGCCGTAATTTTGAACTAAAGAGAAGAACCAGAAACTGATTTGAAACAATTTAGGTACATAGTATTAAGTGTCATAGCCATTTTGGCAATCGCCTGTTCGCGTTACACACCGGAGATTGAGTTACCTGTGCATGAAGCAGCGTCCATGCCGGAAGGAGGACGTGCAAGCGCTACGTGTTTCGTTGTGAACAATCAGGCTTACATCTTTGCCGGACGCGATAAAGAAGGAATTTATCATAATGATTTATGGCGCTATACTCCTGCTACCGACTCATGGGAGAACTTAGGTACTACTCCTCTCGAGCCTCGGGTGAATGCGACGGCTTGCGTGGATGGAGATGTTGTCTATATCGGTTTGGGGTATAACGGCGGCACGTATGGGCAGGACACCAGTTATCTGCAAGATTGGTGGTCCTATCAACCGGTTACCGGCACATGGCATCGTTTGCAGAATTACCCGAATGCTTACACCGCCCGTGCAACCTCTTTTACAGGGCAAGGGGAGTTGTATGTAGGTTACGGGTTTTGTTGGAATTATCGACGCGATATGTTCCGATACACCATTCCCGACAACCGTTGGGATAGTATTGACGTAGGCGTTAGTTTCAGCGGTTACCCTACCCGTTCGTTTGGAGGAACGGGATGCACCTGTGCCGGGCGTCATTTCATGGGCACGGGTTATCATCGGTTTAGCCTTGATTGGTGGGCAGAGTTAGTGGACGGTAAGCATTGGGAAGCGCGCGCGGCTGTTCCGGGTCCGGCACGAACGACTGCAGCAAGTACAGCTTCCCCGGAGGCAATATACCTCTGCGGCGGGTTTCATTACGGCGGAGTGCTCACCACCGGTGAAGTGCTGCAAGATCTCCTGCGATACGATCCGCAGGAAGATAAATGGCACTATATAGCCGTTATGCCCAAGCGGCTTCTTAATCATATTTGTTTTGCCATCAACGGACGTATCTATTTCGGTTTGGGCGAAGACGAACAATGGCAAGTAAACGACCGATTATACTATATTGAAGATTAGATTCATCTGCATACTACTGTTTCTCACCACGGTGCTACAGGCACGTGAGTTGAGTTGGCGTTGGTGGCCTACCGGTATCCGGGACAGCATAGCTGCCGGCAATGACACTTTGCGCTATGAAGGTCACGTCCATATGGTAGCTTCCAGCGGTCGTTTTGCTCCTTTCTGGATGCAGAGCAACATGCAAGGCGACATCAGCAGTAGTCCTTTTAGCGGTAATATAGGGGCGGGAATATACAAAGATGCACAACATCCCGAACGATGGTGGGATTATGATTTTGCTGTGCAGGCTACAATGCGCTTACAGTCACGCATCCCTGACAGTCCTTTTGATCTACAGCAGCGCGTATTGACGGGTTACCTGAATAAAGCCTACGCGCACGTACGCCTCTTCTTATTCGATTTCACAATAGGTATCAAGCCTATGATCTATGAGACTTCGGACACTTTACTCTCTTCTGGAAGTCTCATCTTCTCGGGTAATACGCATCCTCTGCCGCGTATCACGATTGGCATTGACCATTATATACCCTTCCCCGGATGTTACGGTTATTTCGAGTTAAAAGGCGGACTGACCCACGCTTGGGCAGCAGATAATGTGTATATGAAAGGCAGTTATCTGCATCATAAATTTGCGGCAGTGCGGTTCGGAGGGCGGTTACCTGTTAACTTCAGTTATGAGTTTCACCATGCCGCTCAATGGGGAGGTATCAATCCTGTCTTTGGAGATATAGGAAGCGGGTGGAGCGATTTCCTACACGTACTGATGGCGCAAGGCGGCGGGGTGATGCAAAATGATCAGGCGAACGCGCAAGGCAACCACGTAGGTAGTCAGCAACTCATGCTTACCGGTAAAGGAAAAGGATGGGAAGTGAATGTCTATTGGCAGAATTTCTTTGAGGATAACTTCGCTTTTATTGGACTTGGACAGAACAGAGCGGATGGATTATGGGGTATCAGTATGAAACAAAAAAGATGGCCATTCATTCAAGGCTTCACCTACGAGTTTTTGAACACGACCGACCAGAGTGGTCCTTGGCATGACCGTGACGGATTATGCTATGCGGGTAATGACTTATATTATCAGAATGGTGTGTTTGCAAACGGATGGAATACCTATTATCGCTCCATGGGTACACCTTTTATCACCTCCCCGCTCTACAATGCGGATGGTACACTTCACACGCTTAATAGTCGTGTGCGCGTACATCATGCCGGCGTAAGAGGAGATATCTTCGGGTATCAGTACCGTTTGATGGTGAGCCACGCGCGCAACTATGGAAATGATAACACCAGCCGACTGCTGCTCAGTACCAATACCGCATGGATGATAGAGGTTTATAAGCATGTCGAACAAGCGTGGGGATTGGATTTTGGGATCAAGTTAGCCGGTGATGCCGGTAGTCAATGGGGTAACACCTTCGGTGCCCAGATCGTGGTACGCAAACAAGGGATCATCTGTAAATGGTAAATGGTACATGGTAAATGATCAAATGGTACATATCATCATGCCGGTGAAGGACTCGCCTCAGACGACAGAAGATTCTATCCGCGCTATCATCCGGAGCGGTGCTACCTTGCGTGTATACGATGATTTCTCTCAGCCGGAAAATGCGGCGCGTTTGGATCAACTACGAGACGAGACAGGCATCGAGGTAGTACATATAAGCAAACATACGGAGCATCCTTCGCCTAATTACCGGTTCGTGCTCATTGATGCCCAACGCAAATGTCTTCAGCGAGGGGCACATCTGATCATTGTGGAGAGCGATGTGGTGGTACAAAAGAACACTCTCGAGCGTTTAATAGGAGCCGTAAAACCGGGTGTTGGAATAGTAGCTGCCGTGACAACCGATGAGAAAGGGAATATCAATTTCCCATATGAATATGCCCGCACCTACCGCGAGGATGGTGTCTGCCGAAAGAGGCTCTCTTTCTGCTGTACATTGCTGACGAATGAGTTGCTGCAGGCTTATGATTTCTCCCAATTAGACGAAACCAAGAATTGGTATGACGTAACCATCAGCCATAAGTCCGCCGAATTAGGCTTTGAAAACATCTTGCAACTCAGCAACCCCGTACTGCATCGTCCGCACTCCAGCCGTCCATGGAAACAACTCAAATATACAAACCCTTTGCTCTATTATTGGCGTAAGTTCACGCAACGCCGCGATAAGATATGAAACCGCTGGTATCTGTCATAGTGCCTTTATATAATGCTGCGCAGTATATATGCGAGGCGCTGGAGAGCGTAGTGGCTTCCACCTACCGCCCGATAGAAGTCATCGTAATGGATGATGGTTCGACGGACGATAGTTTATCGATTGCGCAGCACTTTGCGGACAATCATCCGGAGGTGGTCGTCTTGAGTCAACCCAACGCTGGTGCCTCTGCGGCAAGGAATAATGCTATTCGGGCTAGTCACGGCGAATACATCCTGCCAGTGGATGCGGACAACCGTATACATCCGCTCTATATCGAGGAGGCGATACGCGTTCTAGAGGCACGAAGAGAGGTTAAAGTGGTAAGTTGCAGGGCTGAATTCTTTGGAGACAAAACAGGCGAATGGCCTTTCCCTCCTTTCAGCAAAGCCTTACTTGCACGTAAGAACATGATTGACACCTGCGCGATGTACCGCAGGACGGATTGGGATCAGACGGAGGGGTACGTGGAGAGTTGTCCTGCCCGCGAAGATTGGTTATTATGGCTTTCCATGTTTGAACAGGGAGGTGAGTTCGTTCGACTGCCTGAAATACGTCTGTACTACCGCGTAAGAAAAGGATCAAAACGGATTCAAGACCGCGAGTTGAAACGACGCGTAGTGGATGAAGTGAACCAACGTCATGGGGCATATATGGAACGTTACTTAGGCGGTCCATTGCACTACCATCGTTCTTGGAGCAAATTATTAAACATCTTCCGCTCTGTGAAGCAGGTTGGAGATTTTGACCGTTGGATGGACGGAGAAATCATTGATGCCCGAAGGAACATACTGCGTCTGACAGAGGGAGTAGTGGTGAAGCAATTCAAGACACCGAATATCCTGCGGGGTATCTGGTATGGCTGGTTTGGCACGAGCAAAGCACGCCGCAGTTATGTGAACGCTTTGCGCTTAGGTCCTTTGACACCTGCGCCCATCGCTTATCGCGAGGTGAAGTATCTCGGTATCCTGCGCGAGAGCTGGTATGCCTGCCGTCAGAGTGAGTGTCCCTATACATTTATCGATCTTATTAAGCATCCGGATTTTCCGAACAGAGAACAGATTCTGCGATCCATCGGGCGCTTTACCGCACAGATACGTAAAATGGGTGTTTGGCACCGCGATTACTCGCAAGGGAATATATTGTTTAATGAAAATGGAAGTCATATAGAAATCATTGACTTGAATCGCATTCGTTGGCGCAAGCATGTACCGGGTAATCCTTTTGCGCGCTTGGAACGGATAGGAGACGAAGGCTTAAAACTATTGAAAGAGGGATATGAACAAGTATAAAGACATTATGGGGCGCGTTAATTATGCGCTGTTTTTGGCAGTTGTCGCTCTTTTGCCTTTCCCGCAGATCTTTCTGCGGTACGCTTGCGTGGCATGGATCATCGCGTGGTTTTTAGAGCTGAGATGGCTGAATATGTCAAATCTCAAATCGCAAATCGCAAATCGCAAAAATACGCTTCCTTTCTTGCTTTTCGGGTTATGGTTTGTATGGAACCTTCTTTCCGGCTTATGGGCGGGTGACCACGAAGCATGGGGTTGGCAGATAGAGCGATATATCGCTTTTGGTGCACTTGTTCCTATCGGTTTATGGGGAGTGAACAAACATTATAACTGGCGTCAAGCGGGCAAAGTATTGGTTATCTCGTGTTTATGCGCCGTCTTTTTCTACCCGGCTTTTCTGACGCTGCTTCTATATCATCGCGAGATCATAGATAACCATCCCTTTCTGCATACAACATGGGACTATAGTACCTTCGAATGGTTTCATTTCTACACCACCAACGTGTCACATTTAAAGCATCGCCTTTTCTTAGGAGCTGTCGAGACGATGGGTATCGTGATCGCCACCAAACTATGGTATCCAAGACGTTGGCTTTGGCTCTTGACCACTTCACTATTGGCATTCAGCGTGCTCCTTATGGGTTCACGCCAAGCAACCATAAGTATGGGTATCATCGCTCTTTTAGCACTTTATTGGTGGATATCCAAACGTCTGAATCAACTTTATAGTGCAGGCATCCTGATAGTTGCTATTATAATTGCCGGCGTCGGGATATCTATGCACCCTCGATTCAAAAATATGAGCTTGCAATCAGAGGAACGGACACAATTATGGGAGACTGCTTTGCAGCAACCGGAGGACTATTTCTGGACAGGTTTGGGTAGCGGACAAGATGGCGTATATCTTCTATCACACTTCCCAGAGAATAAAGCGCCTGAATATTTTGACAAGTTGGGTCATTGCCATAATCAATACTTACAGGAGTTGATAGAATTAGGTATCTTCGGCTTGCTGCTCTTTATGCTTGCATGGTTTTCTATTCCTCTGTGCGCGCCTAAAGAAAATAAACGAATAGCTATCCTTTTCACCGTCCTATATGCATGCAACATGCTCACTGATTGTATGTTTGGCAGATATTGCGGGATTGCTTTATGGGCGGTGATGATGATTATTATCTTCGCTCCAGGCCAACCGATAGATTCAGCATCAGACCGCGGGGAGTACAAAGACTGAGAGGGGTACGACCATCGCGTAGGTCTTTGCCCGTAGAGGCATCATAAAACATGCAGTACTCGTTGAGTTCCGTTGCAAAATCCCAGATATTATAACAGATAGCTTGTATCTCAAAGGGCACACCTTTGATGGTACCGCGGTACTTGAGGCGCAAGTCGAAATTAAAGAACGAGTCGGTGCGTTTACCGAAATTATTATCGCGGACGTTGATACCGTGCGTGTTGGCATTCCATACGATCGCTTGTGTCCCGGCATCGCCGGTGACTACATGCGTGCGGAAAGCAGAGAAAGCGATTCCGTCGCGGAACTTACCGCTCAGACTGAGTTGCCAGTTGGGGGTGATATTGACGCCTAACTGCATTCGTGCAATGTAGGCGCGGTCTTGATTAAGCCGTCCGAGCGATCGGATACCCGGATCCGACTGCTGCATATTCGCATTGACCAACACGATATTGGGGTTCGCCAATGATTCACTGAGCACGTTGATATCTTGCGCCGCAGCTCCGTTACCCAACGCGGACGTACCGGAGACGATATAACTCTGCCAACTAAGCGAGAAGAAAACTTTCTTTCCGTTGTAGGTATATTTGATGACGTTGGAGGCAAAGACCGGTGAGTCAAACACACCTCCTCCGGTCTTGGGTGCTCGGGTGACTTCATAAGAGCGTTTCTGCGGTTTCATGGCGTAAATATCATAAGTCATCCCCTGCTCCGACTGTTGTACGCTCACGGGATAGAATGAATCCGTATAGCCCTCCGCCATGCCTACCGACCAGGTGTTATAGTATTTTTTGAAAGACGAAAGGATACTGATCTCATGGCGTCCGATGGTGAAGATAATCGGTATATCCACCGCTACATACTGAGGCTGCCAAAGACCTTTTCCCCACCGATGATACTGCCCTCCGGTAGTAGTAAGAAGCGTGTTCGTACCGGCAAAATACACTTCTCCATTCATGTAACTATCGCTCATGAACCGGATCTGGTCATATGTATAAGGGATGCGGTAATTAGCTGCAATGAGATCCATCTTAAACCATCTGACAGGCTCAATATGTATATCCGCTTTGGCTTCCCAGCAGGGCGTCACCTTCGATTTGCCCGCCAGCAATATTCCGTCCAGCGTAGCGGAGACACTCCCGCTCAACCTCAACCACGGCAGGACCTGATAGCCCGCCTCCAGAGACACCGAGTTCTCTAACATCCCCGAACAAAAAGCCCCGGAGGACCACTGATAATCATAAAGGGAGAGGGGTGCATTCATGTTATCGCCCTGCATATACTCCGTGTTCCGCCATTCGGTTTGCGAGGGACGGAAAGCGAAGAACGAATTATACGCATCAACATGCAGTCTGAGCCAAGGCAGGATAGTATAGCGGTAATCAACCGCCCAGTGCAGCTCGTGCGTACGCCCGTCCGGGTACCAAGGGCTCAAGGCCTCACCGTCCACATCGAGGATATTTCGGGAGAACTCCAACTCACGATGCTGGTCGCGTTGCAGCGCGTAGGTCAGACCTGTTGTCAGTTCGCCGGCACGACCGAACGCTTTCTTGCCGAAGAAGGACAATGAACACTCGGTGCGCCAAGCCGTCTCATTGGCGTTATAACCGAACTCGCTGTATCCATCCGCCCGATGCCCCGCCCGAAGGATATAATAGAGTCCGTCAAAAGCGGCGTTGGGGGCTAAGGGGAGTTGACCATCCAACTGCACATGATAATAGCGCGCATCATAAGTACCTTCTATCCCTGTATGATCAAACCTTAACTGCCGACGGACACCGTAATCCGCATAGAAATGCTGACGGTACAAAGCCTCACCCACCGGAATAGCGTATAGTAAGTCTACACTACCTGCTCCTACCGTATGACGGCGATGATGTACAGGACGATCATCCGCCAAACGGCTGATAGCCGAACCACCGGGTTGCAAATCCAGCAGTTTCTTTGCCAAGGGACCATAACCGCCTATGTTCCCTGCCTGCCCCGATAGACGGATATGCGGCTCAGCCACACTGTCCATCGTCCAATAAACCGCTCCGCGGTTATAATCTACCGCAATCGAATGGGTGAACATATCCGGCGTGTAGTACGCACCTCCTGCGTCAACACGACTGTCCAGACGAAATCCATTCAGGTAGTATTTGTTCCAACGGTAGGAGTTTCCGTTGATAGAAAAGAAATAGGGTTCCGGTGTGCTCCATTCACCCGTAGTCTCGGTCAGATAGGTAGTCACGTCGCAATGATTATCCAAATAATGACGCAGGTCTCCGTACTGATACCACTCCCGCATCCATTCGCTGGTGACGGTATCTATTCCAAAATCCGCTGCCGCACGAAGCGACAACGGGAAAAGAAGCATGGAGAATAGAAATATGAGTGTTTGCCTTTTCATCTTTCAGTATCAACGGTCTTTTTTCTTTGAGCGAAGCGGTCTAAGATCCTTATATGATAGACCAAGCCTACCCGTATCTGGTGGAAAGGATAATCCTTGATACCGTATTGATACTGTGCAAAAGGCTCAAAGCCCTTCACATGCCCCGCCACGCGTGCCTTGATGGTCATGGGGCGATCTCCGTACCGTTCCCATCCAAAATAACCACCCCACGTAGCCTGTATGGACACATATTCATGACGCAGGGACGCTTGCAGTCCGTACATCACCGCATCGTTCTGCCTGCCGTTATCAGTCTGCCAACACAGGAAACCGGCAGAACCGGCAAAGCGCAACGTGATTTTATTCAAAGGGATTGACTGCCCCATACTAAGGTCGAAGAAATAGCCCGGGCTGTCATAATGGCGTTTACGGTCGTACTGCTCTCCGCTAGCTGTTTTCATGGCGGCGCGGAGGGTCATCTGCGGGATATATCGGGCATTCGGAGTCTTAAACCATTCGTTATGGAGGATTTGAATTTCCGTGGATATATACACATCTCCGGCTCCTTGTCCCTTCCCGTCGAACTGGTCATACCATCCGAAAACGGGCATCCAAAGGCAGATATTCGCCCAACGCGTGAATAAAGGAACGCGCACGCGCGCAAAAAGATCCGCGGTACGACTGCCGTCCTTTCCGAAGTAGCCCTCCCCTGCCAACTCCAGATGCAACTCGCTCTGCGTCAGACCATCCGACATATCCGGAACAGGGAAAGCATTAGGACCAAAGAAAGCCGGAGCGATGCCGCTCGGCTCTCTCAAATTAGGTTTCTCTATCGGCGTCAATGCGAAGAGAGGAGAACAGAATACAGAGTACAACGTACAGAGTAGTATGTAACGACTTAACGTTTTTCGCAGTAAAACCATCTTAACGCTTTCACTATGGAACGTCGCGCAGCGACCTATATTCCTATATTCCAAACAAGTTCCTAAAGAAATTTTTCTTGTCCGCAGCGCCTGGGGCAATGTTCGGACTATTCTGCAGTTTCTCGATGAGTGCCCGTTCGTCCTTGCTCAGTTTCTCGGGGATATATACGCCTACATTGATGAGCAGGTCGCCTACTCCGTAGTTTCTTCCATATTGATCGATTCGCGGCAGACCTTTTCCTCGCATTCGGAGGACCTTGCCGGGCTGTGTACCGGGCGTGATCGTAATCTTGACATCGCCCGTGAGGGTTGGAATTTGCACCTGCCCGCCCAAGACTGCCGTCGGCATATCGAGCAGCAGGTTATAAATCAGATCGCTTTCCTGACGGATGAAGTCTTTGTGTTCATCCTCCTCGATGAGGACAAGCAGGTCACCGTTGACACCCCCACGCGGAGCAGCGTTTCCTTTACCCGGAACGGTCAACTGCATACCTCCCATTACACCGGCAGGAATCGTGATTGTGATGATCTCTTCGTCACGCACGACACCCTGACCGCCGCATTTAGGACACTTGTTCTTAATGATACGTCCTTCACCGCCGCAAGTGTCACATTCCGCTTGTACCTGCATCATCCCGAAAATTCCACGCTGCTGACGAATCACACGTCCCGAGCCCTTACAGGTCGGACAGGTCTCCGTGTTGCCGTCCTTACTGCCCGAACCGTTACAATCCTTACATTGTACCAGTTTATGCACTTTAATCTTCTTCTCACATCCCGTAGCAATCTCTTCGAGTGTGAGATGTACCTTGACGCGCATATCGCTACCACGGCGGACACGCTGACCGCGACTTCTACCGCCGCCCATGAACATCTCTCCAATGTCGCCGATGTCGAATCCTGCGCCTTGGAATATATCTCCGAAATGGGTGAAGATATCTTCCATAGACATACCACCACTGCTAAAACCACCTGCGCCGCCCATGCCTGCAAAACCATATTGGTCATAACGCGCACGTTTCTGCGGATCAGACAGTACTTCATAAGCCTCAGCTGCCTCCTTGAATTTCTCCTCAGCTGCCTTATCGCCGGGGTTCTTATCAGGGTGGTATTGGATGGCCTTTTTACGGTATGCCTTTTTTATTTCTTCGGGGGTAGCGGTCTTTGAGACCTCTAACACCTCATAATAATCACGCTTATCCATTTACAATTTGTTCATTTACAATTTGTTCATTTATTTAGTCATTTAGTCATTTTACCATTATTTTAAATGGTACATGGTACATGACCAAATGGTACTTGAATTTATTCGCCTACCACTACTTTCGCAAAGCGGATGACTTTCTCTCCGAGTTTGTAACCCTTCTGGGTACAATCAATCACTTTGCCTTTCTTCTCCTCTCCGGCAGCAAAAGTAGTAACCGCCTCATGCTCATCGGTATTAAAATCCACGCCTTCCGTCTCAATGGGATGCACATCTTGCTTTTCGAGGAATGAAAGGAACTTCTGCTGGATCAGCTTAATACCCTCACGCACCGCGTCTATATCATTTGTTTTATCCATAACCGCAACTGCGCGCTCGAAATCATCAACGAGGGGCAACATCTCTACGAAAATCCGCTCACCGGCAGTAGCCATCAGATCCAGTTTCTCTTTATTCGTACGACGACGGAAATTATCAAACTCCGCCATCATCCGCAGGTTCTTATCCTCCAACTCGGCAATACGCTCCTTGAGGATTTCTGTCTCATCTTTCTGAATCTCTTGCGGTTCCGAAGTTTCTTGAATTTCCACTTGTGGATTAACAGGCTGTTCCACTTCTTGTTCTTGTTTTTTTTCTTCTATCTTATTTTTTTTACTCATAATACATATAATTAACTATTTTGACAATGTCAAATAATGTGCCAAATAGGCAAAACCTGCCAATTTGTCAGTAATATAGCCGACGAGAAAGTAATACGTCAAAAAATTGACTGTTGTCCATCAGCAGAAAGGGGTGTTTTACCGAGATGCTGATAGGCAAGTAGAGTAGCTTCACGTCCACGGGGGGTGCGTTTGATGAATCCTTCCTTGATTAGATAAGGTTCATAGACGTCCTCTATCGTGCCGGCATCTTCGCCCATAGCGGTAGCGATAGTATTCAAACCGACCGGTCCGCCGCGGAACTTATCAATGATGGTCAAGAGCAATTTATTATCTATCTGATCGAGACCGAAGGTGTCGATATTAAGTGCTTCAAGGGCGTATTGCGCGATCTCAAGGTCAATCGTTCCATTTCCTTTCACTTGTGCGAAGTCGCGCACACGTCGCAGAAGTGCGTTCGCTATACGTGGCGTACCACGACTGCGCCGTGCTATCTCTCCCGCAGCTTTCTCATTGATCTCGACGTTCAGAAGATTTGCCGAGCGCTTGACAATACCGGCCAGAATATCCGCATCGTAGTACTCAAGGTGACAATTGATACCGAACCGCGCGCGTAGAGGCGAGGTAAGAAGACCCGAACGGGTGGTAGCACCGATGAGGGTGAAGCGGTTGAGGTCAATCTGGATAGTCCGCGCAGAAGGACCTTTATCTATCATAATATCAATACGATAGTCCTCCATCGCAGAGTAGAGATACTCTTCAACGATAGGGGAAAGACGATGAATCTCATCGATAAAAAGGACATCGTTGGGTTCGAGGGAGGTGAGCAAACCGGCGAGATCACCGGGCTTATCGAGTACGGGTCCTGAGGTTACTTTGAAACCTACTCCGAGTTCATTGGCGATGATATTGGAGAGGGTCGTTTTGCCAAGTCCCGGAGGACCGAACAGAAGCACATGGTCGAGGCTCTCACCACGCAATTTAGCCGCCTCAACGAATATCTTGAGATTCGATGTTACTTTGCTTTGCCCCGCAAAATCGGCGAAACATAAAGGGCGGAGGGCATTGTCCTGCTCCTTCTCGGACATCTGCTGTCGTATATCAAAGTCATTTACCATTTATTCATTTTTCCATTTAATCATTTTCATAATTGGTCACCTCATGAAAGAGGGCCTCCAAATCAGCGATTTGTTCGATGGGGTAATCGGCTCTTATAGTGCCATGGTCAAGGATAACAACCCTGTCGCACATCTCTCTCACTTCCTGCATAATATGAGTGGACAAGATGATAGAACGCTTTGCTTTCAAACCATCCTCCGAACTATCAGAAGTCAGATTTCTTATCAATCCCCTTATCTCGACGAGTTGGTTAGGGTCAAGACCAGTGGTAGGCTCATCAAGGATGAGAAGCTGAGGATCGCCCAACAAGGCTTGCGCCAAGCCGACACGCTGACGATAACCCTTGCTCAGTTCACGAATATGTTTGTGACGCTCAGGGGTTAGTCCTACACGCTCAATGAGATCCAAGACTTCTGTCATTTGACATTTGGCATTTGTCATTTTTGCCATAAATTGCAGATACTCAATGACGTACATTTCATCATAGAGGGGATTATTCTCAGGCAGATAACCTATACGAGGCGGAACAGAAACGGAACCGCAGTCCGGTTTCCAAAGCCCGATAAGAATCTTCATCAGCGTCGATTTACCGGCGCCGTTGGGTCCAAGCAAACCGAGGACCTGTCCGGCTGGTATTTCGAGATTTATATCCTTGAGAACCTGCTGCTTACCAAAGGCTTTATTAATATGTTCTACACGAATCATCAGTCAAAGAGAGTTGGTTGGTCATTGTCCATTCGCTTGAGTATAGCACGCATGAGCGCCTCCCGAACGAGGCGGCTACGATTCGTCACTCCGTACTTGTCGCAGAAACGTTCCAAAGCACGTAACTCACTATCGTTGAGCATGATAGAGATTCTATGTCCGCGTGCCTGTTTAGCCATCAGAAGTATAACGCCAATTTAAGCCCCGGCGTAATGAGATTACAGCCTTTTTTATTCATATAAGTCTCTGTCTCAACTGTTTCCGGTACTTCAACACTTGCATGTTGGAAATTGGTATATATGAGCACAGCGACCGCTGTTTTGGGGTTTATCTGATAGCGATACCCCAAGTCCATAGAGGTGTATAATCCGCCTGTATAGGTCTTGCTCAGGGCAATACCATAGCCGATAGAGAGCCCGAAGACAGGCGCATGTTTATGCTCGATGAGCGGCATACGGAAGGTCGCCTGAATAGGCAGGAAGTTATATTTTCCGCTACCGATAAAGAGTCCGTGGTAACCTACTCCACCTCCGATAAAAACATGCCGATCGCCTATATGATGTGAACCGACGAGCAGATCAACGCTGAAAGCGCCCCCCATCTCTTTGTCATTGATAGCAGCCCCTCCCGCCAGTTCGAGAAGGATGGAGGCTTTCTTGGTCACTTTGATCTCTTGTTCCTGAGGCACGACGTCCACAGGTTCCATAGATTCGCGCGGCTCCTCGTCGGTAGCAACAAGTTCTACGTCCGCACGCGGATATTGGAACCGCTGTCCTTCAGCATTACGAATAATTACCACCTCTTCGTTCTGGAAGAGGATGATACCTTCTACACGTTCGCCGGTACGCAGATAGATTGTCTCTGCTTGCGCGAAGGCGAAAGCGCAAAGTACAAACAAAAGAATACTTTTTCTCATATCGGGTGCAAAGATACTACAAATTTTGCACATATGCAAGTTTTGAGGGATTTTTTTGCGCGGCAGAATAAAATTCTGCGATTATAGGGTGCCTTGGGACCATGCGGATAGCGCAGGTAGTTGTGGCCGAGAAGAGAACATATTGCTGCCGAGTGTAGCACATTTCGCCAAGGCGGACGCAGAGCGGCGCTGACGGTAGTAAGCGAGGGCATGAATAGGGGAGAAGGTCACATCGGAAGACTCGGCGGTACTTCGCCGAGCACTGGACTGCACAGCAGAGGAGTTCCCGCACTCAGAGGTCGCGGGCTCAGGACACTGAAGGGCGGCCGGTTGAAGAGCGGATTTGAGGTCGCGATAGATGCAGACATAGACGTATTGATAAAAACGGGCATAGCGTTTGAGGCCGGGTTCGGGTTGCTGGTGGGCTTTGAAAACACGGAAATAATGCTTGAAGAAGCGGATTCGCCATTCGATGCCAACGTAGGAATAGTCGTGCTCAAGGGCATGGGCACGGCGTTGCGCCATTTTGATGATTTCGCGGTTGGCGACGCAGGCAGCAGACCATGTCTTGGGGAAATGGTAGGTATAGAGTTGAAGCAGTCCGGGACGTTGGGGACAATGACGGACAACGATGTGTTTGCGGCGTTTGCGGCCTTCTTTGAGGTCATTCATGGCGCCCCAGAGGTATTTGATGCACTCAACAGGCACAAAATAGCGCACTCCCTTGGAATAAACGGGAGTGGAAGGCGGGAGTTGTTTGAAGGTGGCAATAGAGCGCTTCAAAGCGTTAATAACCTTAGTTTTTAAGTGCCGTGACATGTTTTGTAATGTATTGTATATGTGTTATTTACAAGTTTTTGATTTAGACATGGTCTAGGATGCCACCGTTCAGCTTCCGTTCCGCCTCGGGAATTGACCTAATTTTGAGACGTGGGAGAGGGGTTTTTGATGCCAAATTCAATTTGGCGGGAATGGACGGAGGATCTTAAAATCGGGTGCAAAGGTACAAAAAAATTTTGATATATGCAAATTTTTGGGCTGCAAAAATGGATGATTTTTGCATAAAATGGGTGTAACTTGCTGATTTTACCGAGAAGTACGGAGATGAGAAAAATGGGAAAAACCGAGCCGCTCTTTTGAGGAGCAGCTCGGCATAAAAAAGTGGTATGCATTTATTCTACCTGATTCTTAATATCTACAAGCATTGATCTATATTTTTTCAAGAATCTTTCCCAAGGCTTGTAATCTTCATCAGTGGCTCCTTTGGTTTTACCTTTTGCGATTTGGCTCTGAAGCAAAATCTTAAACTGCAAAGAACCATCACCATTCTCAGGCTTCTCTTTTATCTCTACTCGCGTGCGAACCATGTAATGCTCGCTCTCAAAAACTTCTGTTTCCCAAGCGGTACGATACCATCCTGCAACATTATCGTTAACTTCCAATGTTTCAAATGCCTCGCTAATGAAATATTTCATTCGCTGAATAGCATCGTCTCGCGTCATGCCTTTTTTTACTGTAATAATAAATGGCTTATTCGCCAGATCAGCCGTAGGCTCTGATGCTGTATATCCTTTATCAACCTCCAGTTTACTTGTCATATTGGTAGGAATATCATCATCAAAATATATCAATTTACTATATTCGATATACCCTTCAGCCACAATATTTAATCTAACCGGACGTTCTTTCAATAACTTTATTGATGCCTCTTTCTGTCCGTCGGCGACTACAACGCCATCAACATAAAATTTCGCCGGTGAATCCACACGAATAGGCACAGAACGCGTATTACGAACCATCTCCACGTTATAAGTCATCGTATTATTGATACCACTTGGATCATTGAAGTTGATACGTTTTAAGTATGTATCATACTCATCTGCTACAAGTTTAATGGTTTTTGACTCTCCTTTAAAAATATCAAATGCTGCTTGTCCCTGACCGGCTTCACTACCATCTACATAAATGACCGCCTCCTTAGGATCTGCTGTTACAGCAACATGTTTGACATTAGGTTTCAATTTGATTTGCATGGTCTTCGGAGACTTCAAATTGATAACAAAAGATTCAGAATCATAGCCATCTGCCTTTACAGTAAAGGCTAGATCCACGATTGAACATGTGATACTGTACACTCCTTGCGAAACTGGCTGTACGGCTTTTCCGTTTTGCTGATACATGGTTGCAGTTGCTGGTTCTACCGTAATTTGAACCGATTTAGCAGACATTGAAATAGCACACATCATTGCTGCTAATAACATTAAACTTTTTTTAAACATAATTAGTTTTGATTAAGTTGCCTACTCTTTGTCGGATTTTCGGCATTACTCCGCTATTTAAATAAAATAATTGTATTTCTTATATATTCTTATATACATACAAAAAGCGTAGACCTCGTGTTGCTTACTTACACACGAGGCCTTCGCATTGCCTTAAAAGTCAAATAAACAACAGGAAACCTACGCCGATATGACAAACCGCTTGCCAGAATACAGCAAGACGGGTATTATAGTCATACCCATAGGCATCTACTGCTCACTTTGATTTTGACTTTTAATTCCGAAAGTTGCGAAGTTCCGTGTGTCAAACACAAAGCGTCAATAAACGCTATACAATATGTTCAAACCTACCCTAAACGAAGAGAGACATATCCCTCCAGCGTAGATTTTCGGGTGCAAAGGTAATACTTTTTTCTGATATATGCAAATAAAAAAGAAAATTTTAGAAAAAATACGCGTAGAGGGAGGCATAGAGAGGGGGAATGTCGTCAAATAGACGACGTAATTCAAAGAAGAAAACGCAAAGCGTGTCCACCCTAACAGCCAAATAGGATCAACACATCGCAAAAACGATGTAAACACAGCGAGGGCTAAACCGCCTATGCCCGAGCCCTGGTTATACCAATTCAAAGTCAATTTGGCTGCGATTTATATCCACACGAACCACTTTTACGGTCACTTTATCGCCGAGGACGTAGTCTTCGGGGTGCTCGATGGTCATCATATGAACAAGTCCTTCGCAGCGTGATTGTTCGAGTTGGACAAAGAAGCCGAAGTCGGTGATACCGGTAATGAAACCATCAAGGACTTCGTTGAGATGATCCTTCATCCACATTGCCTGGAAGAGCTTGATCGAGTCGCGTTCGGCTTGTGTTGCTTCCTGCTCGCAAGCTGAGCAATGTTCGCATTTATCTTCGAGTTCTTCGCGGGTCATGGTCTCTTTCTTTCCGGTGAGGATGTATTTCTCGACGAGGCGGTGCACCATGAGGTCCGGGTATCGGCGAATGGGGGAAGTGAAATGGGTATAGTGCGAGAAAGCGAGTCCGTAATGACCGATGTTGTAGGTTGAATAGACCGCTTTTGACTGCGCGCGTATGGTAAGCATGTCGATAGCTCTGCGGACGGCTTCTTCAGATATCTGATGATGCCTCATTCGTGCGGTCATAGCACATTGCCGTTTGAATTTCTTGACTTCTTCGAGTTTTTCGGCATCGGGCAGATCGTGTACACGATAAACAAAGGGTCTTCCGGCTCCGACAGCAGTAGCGACCGTGCGGTTAGCAAGGAGCATGAACTCCTCGATGAGATGATGGGCTTCGTTGGGATGCTCAAAGTAGATCTCCGTAGGATAGCCGTCTTTGTCCAAGCGGAATCGCATTTCGTCCTGCTCGATAGTGAGGGCGCCGTTTGCTATACGTTCGGCACGAAGTTTATGCGCCAGGGAGTTAAGAGTACAGACCGCTTCGCTAACAGAGCACAGACCGGCTTCGCCTGACAGACCGGATTTGACTCCAGAGGCTTGATCTGCATTCTCAATGATCGCTTGTGCCTCGTCATAATTAAGGCGCATATTGGAGCGGATGACCGTACGGCATATTTTATATTTGAGCACGTGCGCGTCCGCGTCCATAGTAAAAATGACGGACATGCAGAGTTTATCTTCGTCGGGGCGGAGTGAACACTTGTCGTTACAGAGTTCTTCGGGCAACATAGGCAGTACCCGATCCACAAGATAAACAGAGGTACCCCGCTGGTATGCCTCGTCGTCGATCTTGGTACCCGGGCGGACATAGAAAGAGACATCGGCGATGTGGACTCCGATCTGGTAAAGGTGATTGGTTATTGGTGATTGGTTATTGGTGATTGGTGATTGGTTATCGTCTTCTTCAATAACGGCAAACGAGATGGCATCGTCGAAGTCCTTGGCGTCCGCGGGATCGATGGTAAAAGTGAATGCGTCGCGCATATCTCGGCGACGTAATATTTCCAGTTTTTCTATCATTCTATTTGTCTGAATTTCAATCGGGGATTTCAAATTTCTGCTAATTATAGTACACAAAATCGTAAAATCGAGCGCAAAATTACAAAAAATCTTGCACATATCAAAATTTTTCCGTAACTTTGCACGCTTTTTTGCGTGAAAAGTCGAAAAATAATAACAAACAATATAATTTATGAGAGTTAAAGTAAGTAATGTAAATCAGCCGGTTTTCAAAGAGTGCAACGTTCATGCGACTCTTCCGGCCGAATTGAGTAAACTGCAAGAGATTGCGTACAACGTATGGTGGAGCTGGAATGCGGGAGCAAAAGACCTGTTCCGCTACATTGACAACGATGCATGGCATCGTGCAGAGTCTAACCCTGTGGTATTGCTGAATATCATCAGTTACGACCGCATGGTAGAGCTGACGAAAGACACTAAGTTCATGAAGCAGTTGGACAAAGTGTACAGCGAGTTCCGCGCATACATGGAGACTCCGAAAGACAAGAAGAAACCGACGATCGCTTATTTCTCGATGGAGTACGGTCTGACGCACGTGCTGAAGATTTACTCGGGTGGTCTGGGTATTCTTGCCGGCGACTATATCAAAGAGGCATCGGATTGCAACGTGGATATGACCGCCATCGGTTTCCTGTACCGTTACGGTTATTTCACTCAGACGCTGAGTCCGGAAGGTCAGCAGATCGCCAACTACGAGGCACAGAACTTCTCTAACCTGCCGATTACGCAGATGAAGGAGAAAGATGGCAGCAACATGATTGTTGAGGTACCTTATCCTGGTCGTACGGTAAAGGCATATCTATGGAAAGTAGCCGTTGGTCGTATGGATTTGTATCTGCTGGATACTGATAATGAGCTGAATAGCGAATGGGACCGTCAGATCACTCACCAACTCTACGGTGGTGACTGGGAGAACCGTATCAAGCAGGAGATCATGTTAGGTATCGGTGGTATGTTGGCGCTCAAGAAACTCGGTATCAAGAAAGATGTTTACCACTGCAACGAGGGTCATGCGGCTCTCATGGGCTTGCAGCGTCTGGTCGATTTGGTAGCAGAGGGTCTGACCTTCAACCAGGCAAAAGAAGTCGTTCGCGCTTCGGGTCTCTACACCTGCCATACACCGGTTCCTGCCGGTCACGACTATTTCGAGGAGGGTCTGTTCTACAAATACATGAGCGAGTACGCTCCGAAACTGGGTATCGAGTGGCATGACCTGATCGGTATGGGCCGCGTCAATCCGGACGACAACACCGAGAAATTCTCGATGAGCGTTTTCGCCCTCAATACCTGCCAGGAGGCAAACGGCGTGAGCTGGCTGCACGGTGAGGTGTCGAAGAAGATGTTCAGCCCCGTATGGCCGGGTTATTTCCCGGAGGAGCTGCATGTGGACTATGTGACCAACGGCGTTCATATGCCGACCTGGGCCGCACACGAGTGGAAAGATATCTACGCCAAATATCTGCCGAAAGAGTGGATGAGCGACCAATCGAACCTCGAGATGTGGAAGCCGTATAACGACATTCCCGACGAGGTAATATGGAACACCCGCATGAGCTTGAAGCGCAAGATGATGGACTATATCAAGGAGAAATTCCGTGAGGACTGGATGAAGACTCAGGGTGATCCGGCTCGTATCGTCCGTGCGCTGAACGAGATGAACCCGAACAACCTGATTATCGGTTTCGGACGCCGTTTTGCGACGTACAAACGTGCACACCTGCTGTTCACCGATTTGGAGCGTCTGGACAAGTTGGTTAACAACCCGAACTATCCGGTACAGTTCCTCTTTACCGGTAAGGCTCACCCTGCAGACGGCGGCGGCCAGGGTCTGATCAAACGTATCATCGAGATCAGCCGTATGCCGCAGTTCCTCGGTAAGATTATCTTCTTGGTGAACTACGATATGCGCCTTGCCAAACGTCTCGTTTCCGGTGTTGATATATGGCTCAACACTCCAACCCGTCCGTTGGAGGCTTCCGGTACATCCGGCGAGAAAGCGCAGATGAACGGCGTGCTCAACTTCTCCGTCAAAGACGGATGGTGGTACGAAGGTTACGTAGAGGGCGCAGGCTGGGCGCTGACCGAGAAACGCACCTACGAGAACCAGGCTCACCAGGATCAGCTGGATGCTGCTACTATCTACACGATGCTGGAGAACGAGATCATTCCGCTCTACTACGCTAAGAACAGCAAGGGTTACAGCCCTGAGTGGGTACAATATATCAAGAACTCGGTAACGAAGATCACCCCGCGTTTCACAATGAAGCGTATGATGGACGACTATTTCAACAAGTTCTATTACAAGCTGGCTAAACGTCACTCGCTGCTGATGGCAGACAAGTACAAAGTAGCCAAAGAGATTGCAGCATGGAAAGAGAACATGGTAGCTCATTGGGACGAGATCGAGGTAGTCAACATCGTTGAACCGGACACCACCAACCTCAACGTGGGCGACAAGTTCAAAGTAGCCGTTGAGTTGGACACCCACGGTCTGAACGACAAGGGTCTGGGCGTAGAGTTGGTAGCTATCCGCACCTCCACCCACAACAACGACAAACTCTACGAAGTAGAGCCGTTGAAACTGGTCAAGAGCGAAGGCAGCCATCTGTTCTTCGAGAACACCTACCAACTCGACTATGCCGGCGGTATGAAGTTCGGTCTGCGTATGTATCCGCAGAATGAGTTGCTGCCGCATCGCATGGATTTCTGCTACGTTCGCTGGATTTAATATGTTATTGAATATTCTCAAATCCAAGATTCATCGCGTTCGGGTAACCGAAGCCAATCTCGAGTACATTGGTTCTATCACCATAGACGAGGCGCTCATGGAGGCAGCAAACATCTACTGCGGAGAGCGTGTCCAAGTGGTTGATAACACCAATGGCGCGAGGTTGGAGACCTACGCGATACCGGGCAAACGCGGTTCGGGTTGTATCTGCATGAACGGCGCCGCAGCCCATCTGGTACATGTAGGCGACACGATCATCATCATGTCGTACGCGATGATGGAGCCGGAGGAGGCAAAAGGTTTCAAACCCAGTATCGTTTTCCCTGACAACAACAGATTACCGTAATCCCGTAATTACGTAATCACGACATGTATGACATTCTTTGAATTACATAGCGAGGCAAAAGGCGTGGGGGCTCGTGCCGGTGTAGTACACACCGATCATGGCGACATCCTCACGCCTATTTTCATGCCTGTTGGTACGGTAGGTACCGTGAAGGGCGTTCAGCGCAAGGAACTGGAGGAGGATATCAAGGCGCAGATTATTCTGGGAAACACCTATCATCTGTATCTTCGTCCGGGGACAGAGATCCTGCATAAAGCAGGCGGCTTGCATCGGTTCGAGGGATGGAACCGTCCTATTCTGACCGACTCGGGCGGTTTTCAGGTCTTCAGTCTGACGGACATCCGCAAGATGACGGAAGAGGGCGTACGATTCAGCAGTCATATCGACGGCAGGAAACTGCTTTTTACGCCGGAGAGCGTGATGGATATCGAGCGTGAAATAGGCGCAGACATAATGATGGCATTCGATGAATGCTGTCCGGGAACAGCGGATAAGAAATATGCGAAAGATTCGATGGACCGCACGCACCGATGGTTGGACCGCTGTATCGCCCACTTCGATGGAACGGAAGACCTGTACGGGTATAAGCAGCACTTATTCCCCATCGTACAGGGCTGTACGTACCCTGAGTTACGGCAAGAAGCCTGCAAGCGTCTGAGGGATCTTGACCGCGACGGTTATGCAATCGGAGGTCTGGCGGTAGGCGAACCGACGGAGGTGATGTACGATATGATCGAGGTATGCAATGACATCCTGCCGCAAGACAAACCGCGCTACCTCATGGGCGTGGGTACACCATGGAACATCCTTGAAGCCATCGAACGAGGCGTAGATATGTTCGACTGCGTGATGCCGACACGTAACGGCAGGAACGGAATGATCTTCACATGGCAGGGCGTGATGAACCTGCGAAACAAGAAATGGGAGGATGATTTCACGGAGTTGGATCCGTACGGTACCAGTTACGTCGATCATGCTTATACACGCGCGTACGCAAGACATTTAATACACGCGCAAGAGATGTTGGGGCTGGAGATTCTTTCGATTCATAATCTGGCGTTCTATCTGGATCTCGTAACGCAAGCGCGGGAACATATTCTGGCAGGAGATTTCAGTGCATGGAAAGCCTCCGTCATGCCAAACATTATGAAGAGATTATAAATTGTTAATTGTTAATTATTAATTGGCGTGAAACGCCTTGATTGGTATATTATTAAGAAATTTTTGGGCACGTTCTTCTTTTCGATCGTGCTCATTCTTTCTATCGCTATCGTCTTCGATCTGACGGAGAAGATGGACGATTTCTTCGAGCATCAAGTTCCGTTGCGGGAAATCATTCTGGATTATTACCTGCCCTTCATTCCGTATTACATGAATATGTTCAGTTCGCTGTTCATCTTCATCTCCGTGATCTATTTCACGAGCAAGATGGCAGGCAACTCGGAGATTATCGCTATTCAGGCGGCAGGAATGAGTTATCACCGGCTGATGGTACCCTACGCTATCTCCGCGACCTTGCTGTTTATGCTGAGTATATTCTTAGGCGGTTGGGTGATCCCTCGCAGTAGCGAGCGGATGATCAATTTCACGGATAAGTACGTAGAGCATTTCTCGTCGGAGAACGCGCGTCATATCCAGATGGAGGTAGAGCCGGGAACAGTGCTCTATATCGAGTCCTTTCAGCGCCGTTCAGCGATCGGGTATCGGTGTTCGATAGACCGTTTTGAGGGAAACAGCGTTATTTCGCGTACCACGGCGGACCGTATTTACTATGATTCCCTGTCCAACTGGCATTTGGATAACTACACAGAGCGGACGTTTACGGGTCTGCACGAGACCTTGGAGCAAGGCGAGAGGAAAGATATCACGCTGCCTGTTATTCCCGACGAGCTCTTCATCACAGCGCAGCAGGCGCAACAGATGACGACGCCTGAGCTGCGCCATTATATGGAAAGGCAGCGGCAAAGAGGCAGCGGTAACGTGAAGGCGTTTGAGGTGGAATACCATAAACGCTGGGCTTCGCCGATAGGAGCTTTTATCATGACTTTGTTGGGCGTGACGATGTCGAGCCGCAGAGTACGCGGAGGAATGGGTAAGAATTTAGGTATCGGCATTGTGCTGACCGCCGCATATATTCTCTTCTCAACGGTATCAACGACCTTCTCGGTAAACAACGTAATGTCCACTTTTTCTGCGGCTTGGCTACCGAATTTAGTTTTCTTAGCTATCTCTATTCCGCTTTATATCAAAGCTTCCCGTTAAGGGATAAAGGCATTAAAATGATTATTATTGCCTAAAAAAGGTTAGATTATTAACATTTTTCTATCCTTTCCTGCTATTCTCTGATAAATTGTCAACTCGATTGGTCATTTTATAGAAATTTATCGCTTTTTTGCAGATTTATTTGGACAATCCACAAAAAGGCAGTAATTTTGCACCCGATTTCGAAAGTGTTCGGAATC
>Ga0310695_10000316_pt1 | contig 129034 bp, 116 predicted proteins | sample RumenRJG_04DNA_FD_203882 | JGI IMG/M metagenome (GOLD analysis project Ga0310695, IMG submission 203882) | Bovine rumen microbial communities from Lethbridge, Alberta, Canada - RJG_04 (v2) (version 2) | ecosystem: Host-associated > Mammals > Digestive system > Stomach > Rumen | place: Canada...
ACCTGGCTTCTTCACAAGAATGGCAGCCAAAGTCGCAGCTTTCACGATGTTGCAGTATTTCAATCTTCTCAATCATAAGCCTATCGGGCAAGTTAAATACGCTTTAATTTAATTCAACCAACGAGTATATAAATATTATAAATGGTATATAATATACTATTATAATTAAACATGGTTGCAAAGATAGTGATTTGTTCTCATTTAAGCAAGAAGATAGTGGGAAATATTTTAAATTGGGAACGTTAAATGTGATATTTTCACATTTTGCATGTAAATTATTTGGTAGATTGGCGAAAATGTGGTAATTTTGCAGGCGAAAATATAAATTGAAGTATAAGTATGATACAAATTGACGGAGAAACAAAAGAGAAGAGAAATAAAGAGTATAACATGAAAGCCAGAAAGTACCCTGCTTATTTGAGCTTGGCTATACCTATTATCTTAGGTGTGGCTATGGGAGTTAAGGATATGATGGGGGTAAGTGTGTGGGTAAAAGCCCTCATTTACCTGTTGTCTATATCTGCCATCAGTGCAGCCTTGCTGTTTTTGCTTAGGTTTATGCTCCAATCAATTGCTAAGTTTTATCCAGAACGAATTCTTTTCTGTGATCGATTGAAACCAACAACACGTATTCTTTATAGCAATGACAATACTTATACTGAGGAACAGAAGACGGAAATAAGGGGAAAGATAATGATCCATAAGAAAATAGATCTCCGGAAATACAAGCCCAAGACCTATAAAAACAAAAAATACGTAAATCGTCTTGATGAAGCAGTAAGGTGGCTGCTCGATGTGACGCGGTTTGATGAAATACTGTTTGAGCAGAATTATCTGTATGGATTCTGGCGAAACTTGACGGCAGCGTTGTTTGTTGATGCCATACTGGTATTTGTGATGGCAGCGATTAACAAATGGTATTATGCACTTCCCCTTGGAGAGCATCTCGTGGGGATAGGCTTGTTGATATTGCTGCTTACCATTCCTGTGGCATGGGTGGCGTATTGCAACGGCAGGACTTTCGCCAAGAGGATGTATGATGTGTTTATGAACTTGGATGATAACGATAATAATTATTAAGAAAGAACATGAGTAAGATTAAGTTTTATCCGGTAGATAATGGTGATACCGTATTGATTAAGGTTGATAAGACCACCATTCAGATTGATGCAAACATCAGAAATAACGATGATTGCTATGATGTCATGGAGGATTTGTTGGACGAGTTGAGTACTGACAGCGAAGGTAGATACCACCTGGACTTGTTTATGTTGACTCACCCCGATGAGGACCATTGCCGTGGTATTGATACGAATTATTATCTGGGTGCCCCCGACAAGTATTCGGATGCGGACAAAGATGATGACTTGGTAATCATTGATGAGCTGATGGTGACACCGATGCTTTTCTCTGATGTTACCAGTACGCCAGCAAAGGCATTAAAGAAGGAGGCAAACAGACGTCGTAAGTTGTGGGATGAGGACTCTCCAGACAAAAACAAGGCCGGCAACCGACTTGTCATCATCGGATATGATGGAGACAAGAAGTATGAAAATGTGCCCTCGTACATTCCGGGGGAGACGATTAAGAAGGTGAATGGCAAGACCATGACTCTGCTGGAATTCTTTGTACATTCGCCATTCAAGGATAGTCTGGTTGAGGGAAGAGCGGAGTCGGACAAGAATGCGACATCTATCGTGATGCAGGCAAGGTTAAAAAAAGCCAGTTGGGATACTAAGCCATCTGCGTTGTACCTGTTTGGTGGAGATGCCGACCATTATATCTGGGAGGAAATCCAAAACCAAAGTTCGGCTCACTACAATGGTGAAAAATTAGACTTTGATATATTCCTGGCTCCCCATCATTGTTCGTGGACCTACTTCAATGACGTTCCGTATAAGAAGGGGGAAACGGATGAGCCTGTTGAATCGTCAAAAAAACTGATTAAAGACCACAAAACAAGTGGGGCAGTGATCATTGCATCGTCGAAGCAGATTAAGGATGACGATGACAATCCTCCACATTATCCTGCCAAAAAGGAATATGTAAAACTGATAGGGTCGTCTGACAAATTCATCTCTTTAGCCGAGGAACCAGATTCCAAGAACCCCAAGCCCGTGGTGTATGAGGTTACTTCCAGTGGTTTTCAGAGAAAGGACAAGAATCAGCAGATGGGCTCGGCAGGTGCAGCCATAGGAAGTAGTGGTACATCTGGAAGGAAATCGACATATGGCAGTAAGTAACGAATATCCACAATTCACAGAGTGTACGCTGTCGGAAGTTCCACAGTGTGTACAAGATGATATCAAAAGAGTCGCCAGAATGGATGGCGTCTCTTTTGACAATATATATTACTGGTATCATGACTCTGTAGTTGTTCGGCTGGTATTGACCCTTGAACTGCCAACAAGGTACGATGAAACAACGGCGCTGGTCAGGGCAGAGGAGCCTGTGTTTGTGGAGTTTTATTCGGATTATCCAGACAGAGTGCCCCGTGCGTATATTGGCCGGAACGATTTTGATTTTGACCATGCCCCTCATATTTATTGTGAGACGAAGAGCGGGCTCAGACCCATTTGTCTGTTTCGTGGTAATGGTGACGAGTGGTTTGCCAATATGGAGATAGAGGACTTCATCAAACATCTTCGGTCGTGGTATGAGGATTTAGCTTCTGGGGCGAACATAGAAGACGGTGGTGAATTTGAACCATTGAGACTTGAGGGATATACGGCAACCATAATATATGATTATGAGCAACTGTCGGACGAGATAGATAAGGCCGACGGCCAGCAAAAAGATATTTTTATAGCTGTTTGCAAGTGGCCAGAAAAGAAACTAATCAGATTGACAAGTGCTAACTTCTGGCTGCTGAAATTGCCAGGATTGGATAAAAAAGAAGTTATTCCCGGTTCGGTCTGCTGGGAAGGCAGTAAAAAGAGTTATGATATATATGATGTCGTAATGCCAAGGACGTATTCGGAACTCCAGGAATATGCCACCAGGCATGGCGTGGAAATAGAAGATGCGGTTGATGGGGTGATAGGCAGAACGAATGGCTGTAGTGCGAGCATTATTATTATCCTAGCGATAAGGCGAAGCAAGAAACTGATAGGCGTGAATTCTTTCTATCAATTAGTAAATTTTGAAATATTCTGCGACACTGATAATGATGGGAAATATGTGGTGACGCCTACATCGAAGGTGCAGTTCCACAAGCATGAATCACCATTCACAATCAGGAAGGCGCATGAAATATCAAACTTAGATATGGGAATAAATCCATCCTTAATCATTGCCGGTTGTGGCGCTCTTGGTTCAAAAATCGCGATGCATTTGGCTCGTGCTGGTATAAACAATATCTTGTTCTCAGATCCAGATACGATGAGTGAGCATAATCTGAGCCGACATGTGCTGTTTGACGATTCAGTCAATAAGAATAAGGCCAGTGAAATGGAAAGTGTAACCGATATGATGTACTACCTTGAAGCGTTAAAAGCAGGGTCTTCTCATAAGGGAATAAAGCATGTTTTAGAAGACGCGGACATCATGAGTAAACGAAAGCCCGATTATCTTCTGGATTTTACAGCCTCGAAGGTGGTTAACAATCAGTTGGTGAATATCGAGAACAGACCGACTGCTATCAGTGCGGCTATATATGACAATGGGAGATTCGGATTGTTGCTGTGCGAAGGAAAAGGTGGCGGTGTAAGGCTGGATGACGTAATGGCTACATTCTTAGCCCAATACAAGATAGATGCTTTTGTTTCCAACTATCTTATGAGGGAGAAGGGTCTTTCGGAAGAGCCTGCAACATTATTGAATGTGGGGCTTGGCTGTAATTCGGAAACATTCATACTTGCGGACGATGTTATCTCGCTGTATGCTTCGTCGATGAGTATTACGATTAAGGATGTCTTTGTGGGTAAACATCCTGATGGCGGTTGTTGGATGTATAAATGTGATGATGGTGGAAGCCTGAAGGTTCATAGAATTGAAGTACCTCCATACTATTGTTATGATGCGAAAATTTGGAAGGTTCGTATAAGTGAGCAGGCATTTAAGGATATAGTGGAGCAGGCCGATGCGGCTAGCAGTTATGAAACAGGCGGGTACTTATTAGGGCAATGCAATCTTAAGACAAATACAATACATGTAATAGACACCATTGAGGCACCAGAAGATACGATACATAGAGGTGACTACTTGATCTTAGGGAAAAAAGGCGTAAGGAAGAAACTGTCGCAAGTTGAACGTCGGTCAGGTGCTACATTTGGGTATGTGGGAGAGTGGCATTCGCATCCGCATCCGAACGGGCCTAACGACTTCAGTGCTACTGACTATGAAGAATTTGCCAATAAAGCGGAAGAAATGAAAGCCGAAGGTACTACAAAGCCAATACTGGAGGTGCTTGTGTCGCCAATGGGCATGAGTTGCGTGGTACTGACTCTATATTAGATTATTGGTAGGAATAACCTTTTAACATATATCTTCTGATTCTCAAAGGTCATCTTGATATCGTTTTCTATGATGGTTGGATAATTTCATATCGAGAGCATCAGTGATGATATGTGGCGAATCTACTATTACAATTCTGCATTGGGATGAAGAATAAAGAAGTCTTTCTCCCATCAGCAACAATCATTAGTAATGATATCTGTGACGTTATCTGAGACAATTGTCAGATACAAACAACCTCTTGAACTCAACCGAATAATCGAGTGTGGATACTTCAACTACATAGTACATAATCCCTCTGAACAAAAAGACTATATCACAGGCTTTGCCTATAAGGGTGAATTTGTGGGCAATTACCCAAATCTGAGTTTTGTCTTCGCAAAATCCGAAAGAGAACTCCCAAATATGTAAAAAATCTGTAAAATTTGGAGTTATCTTTCGGTTTTTTTATATTTGACGAAACCAACTATACAGCTATTCAAACATAAATCATCTGTGCATGAGTAAAGTTATTCAACAAATGATCCTGTTGGAAGACATAGCCCAGTTGGTTGCACACTATTTTGGTGCCACCAATCTGAGTGTCTATGTTCGTGTGTGAGTGACCGTATATCCAACAGTCGATGCGGCTGTCGGCGATAAATTCACCCAACTCCGTGGCAAAGGCACTGTTGATGGGCGAGCCTTTGTGTTGCGGAGCCACCACCTGCAATGTCGGCAGGTGGTGGGTCATAACGACAATCTTCTTCGCAGTGCTTGCCGCAACACTCTTCTTGATGAAATCCAGGCAGAAGCGGTGCATCTCGTAGTAGTCCGCAACCGTCAACCGATGGCCGTCATACTGCGTCTGATAGAAGTCATTCAGCCCGTGTGAGACAGCGTACTCATCATGCGGCGGGATGTGCGACCACAGGGTGCTGAGGATGAAGTCCACATCGTCGATTCTCACTACCTGATTCTGGTAATATCCCACATTCTCCTTGAGCATCCAGGCCCACTGCATACCACGCTCCATCACGTCGTATTGTCCGTAGTAGTCATGGTTGCCTGGGACTATCAGCACCTGCCTGTAGTCCACCGAAACTTGTCGCCAGAAACTCCCCAATGGCGGAACCTTGTTTTTCAGATAAAACGTGTCTCCGGCCAGCACAAGCACATCGCCCGTAACGGGAAACCCGCAGTGCTTGATGTACTTGCTGTTCTCTGCAAACTCCATGTGCAGGTCACTCATGTATTGTATTCTCATTGTCTTGTTATTTTTGATTGTTCAATCTGTTTTAGAATTATCATTCTCACCTGCTCATACGAGACAGGAGTGAAATCATTGTTGTCCACTCCCACGTCGTACTGAGTGGGATAAAGATACTGTAGCCTTCTGGCATCTATCCCTGTGTTGCTCTTCCTGGTGTGGACGTGGCCGAACAACTGCCATACGTCCTTGTAACCGCCCTCGAAGCACAGGAAGGGATAGTGGCAGAGATAGATTTTCCGCTTGCCTATCTCTATCCTCATCTGCATGGCCACATGCTCGAACCTTCCCAGAAAACCTTGACGGATGTTCTTCAGGTCGTGGTTGCCGAGAATAAGATATATTCTTCCATTCAGTCGGTCAAGCAGCCTTGTCCATTCTGCCGCACCACCCAGACAGAAGTCACCGAGGTGGAACACAGTGTCATCCATTCCTACTGTGGCATTCCAATAGGCGATTATTGTCTCATTCATCTCCTCTACATTTCTGAACGGACGGTTGCAAAACCTGATAATGTTCGCATGGTTGAAATGCGTGTCGGATGTGAAGAACGTATGTTCTGCGTCAAATTTGAAATTCATATCTACTCCTTTTATGGGTCATTGTTTTCAGTTGTATCAACATATCGCTCACAGTCTTCATCGAAGCGGATGTTCTTTTTCTTGTACGTGTACCTTCCGCTTGGGTATTTCCGTTTCAATTCGGCTAACTCTTCTGCAAGCCTTTCTACAAGATCGTCCTCACCGTCGTCACCGGAAAGCATCCAGTCTATACGCTGGGCATAGATAAATGCCATGCGCAAAACATATATAGCACGCTTCATAATAGCGATGGTCTTGGGACTGTAGTCCGTATAAAACTCTTCCGGAATGTCCTCACCGTATCTCCAGCTATAATAGTCATCTCTTTCGTGTGTCACTCTGGGGATTTTCTGTCCAGCTCGCAAGATTCTTTGCTCTATTTCATCTATCATATCACCAATGAAATATTGGTGATAATCAAAAGCACCTCCACTCATAATGCAATCCTTTCTTTTTCGTTTTTATTGTTTTATTACTCTCCCCATGCCTCCATTCGGAGCACGGAGAGAGCTTGTTGGTTATTATTCATCGAGTATGTAAGCTTGGCTCATATAGACCTTCTTCACGAGCGCGGTGGCCATCTTGTTCAATTCCTTGTTGAGCAGCTTCTGCTCACTCTTCTCAAGACAGCCGTACTCACCGCCATGCTCCTTCAGGAAGTCTTCGAGCACGTCCTTGGAAAACAGGCCCATGATCTTGCCGAAATCCCTAGGGACATGCACCTCGCCGATATGGCTGACCACGTTGGCAAGACGCTGCTCGGTGACATAGGCTTCCACCTCGGCGACAAGAGCTTTCAGAGCCTCGCTGTAGGGAACAGGTTCGGCAAACAGTTTGTTGCGCTTCTTCACGCTCTTTTTCTCGGCGAACCGTTCGTTCTTGCTCTTGATGAGCACCCTGCTGCCGTTCCTGAGATACATCGGCACGACGGGCCTGATGACGATGCCCTCGCAGATGTTGTCCTCGATAGGTGGCAGGCCAAGCCATTCGGCGATCTTGCTCTGGAAGGCGTTGGGATGCTTCAGGCATTCAGAGAGCGTGCCCTTGAACAGTGTCCTGGCATGGAAGAAGCCGTGCCTCTCGAAGAGTTCGTTCACTTCGTCCACAGGCAGGAATCTGTTGCTCTCGTCGCTGACGAGATAGATGTCGAAGCCATAGAACTCATGCTCCGGGCAGTAGCACACGCCCTTCTGGATGACGGTCACCTTGCGGTTGGGCTGCACGTCCTTGTGAGGGTAGGTGCCGCCGAACATCTCACCGAAGATGTTGACACTCCTCACGTCGGAATATCTCCCCATCACGTCCTTCGCAAGGGCGACGACCCTGTCCCTGTATCTTTCGAGCAGTTCTGGATAGTCATAGAACTTCTCGTCAGCCTCCAGCAAGGAGGTACGCTTGGCGAACCTCACGTTCTCTCCGTCGCAGAGAAAACTCGTGTTGGCGCCATGCACCTTTTCCTGCACCACGTATTCCAGGTCGGCGGGCATCTCTGCCACGACCCTTTCCATGAACTCCCTGCTGAAGGAGTTCTCGATGGAGTTGTACTTCTTGAATTCTAACATTTTCTTTTCCTCGTTTTTGTGCGCTCAGGTGGATTTGCAATCCACCTGCAATGAGTATTAGCATTTGTAATGCGCCAATTCGTAATAGCGCTTCTAACACTGCGCGGGTTAATGATTGATTGTTGGTTGTGCCTTAGGCCGAGCGGTGAGGAGAAGTTAGGCTGGTGGTAAGTCAGCGTTTTTCATCGTTTGTGATCGGCACAAAAAAGAAGTGGTTGGAAAGCATTTCAGACTTCCCAACCACCTTTATCGCTTGTGTGTGATATCAGCTTCAATTGGTCAGACGGAACCGGTCGTTCCATCCTTTTGCTGGCTGGGTCAGTTTTTCTGTGCGCGGGCAACGTGTGGGCGCAATGCTTGACAGGAGCATATAGGAATCCCGCTCAAGGCCCCAAGTGCCCTGAATGTTCAATCCTGCTAATATGTCGAATTTATGTCTCTGCATTGCTGCTGTTATTTGGTTGTTCTTTATGAAATCGGACGCAAAGATATACTATTTTCCAAAATCCACAATCCACAATGGCTTTTGGCAACTATTTTTCTCAACAATTTTGGTTATACACTTTGTGTATAAAAAAGTTTGATAGTCAAGGTTTCTCAAATTCTCATGTTAAGATGAACTATCACTTAATCGCACTCAGTGTTTCTTCCAGAAATTTATCTGCGAAACTACTGATTTGCTCATTAGGATTATGCCTTATTGACAGTATAGTGACAACGCATCAACTCGAAGCTTATCTTTTGATAACACCATGGGGTCGTATTTCCAAATCTCCAATGTGTGTTTTCCATTCGAGGCTTCAGTGATTTTCTTACTGGCATCTTTGTACAACGCATAAGTTTCAGAATTGTTATGGATGATGCTGTTCCCGGCGAGCAGAGAATTTTTAGGTATCTTGTCAACCTTTATTGTTTTCTCGATGGGGGAGGACAGATAGGGCTGGGCCTTGTCCCAAAGTTCTTGTCCTAAACAAAGGAACAAGACTGTCTTTGAATTCCCCGATAATACGAATCCTTTTGATTGGAGCCACCTGACGGCTCTGTTAGCCGTGGAGTATGACACGCCAAACAACTCAGAAATTTCAATTATCGTATTGTGTATGAATCCAACCTGTAGGGTGTAAAGAATCATGCACTGGGCCAACGGTGGGATTTGTTCTTTGATGTCCTTATCCTTGGCAGGCGTTTTCCTTAAATCCATCATCAGCGAAGGAACATACATTTGCTTGCCATTGATGATGAAATTCACTCTCTGGTCGATCAACCGTTTGATATTGTAGGAAGGAACATCGTTCAAAACAAGAATCGCCGGCTGCTGTGCCAACTTAGCAAGCATATCAAGATGATGATGGACTTTGGATGGAGTTATCGTTTTCTCGTCCTTGGGATAGCACAGAACTACTTTGATATTCATTATTGCGGTTGAGAAACACGAATAGTTGGCGCTCAGAACATAGGGAAGTTTTTTTCGCGTTTCCTCAGGTAATGATCGCAAAGAGATTTTGTCATTCAGAAATGAATGGATATAATCTCTTGTGTCTTGGCGTCTGTTGTCTGTCATAATTGAGATGTGTGATTATTTGCAAAATTACTGATAATTATTTGAAATACAGCAAGATTTTAAAGAAATCTTCTCGCAATTATTCCTTTTTTGTTTGATGGAATTTTTTGCCAGTCTTATCGATGGCATCCTCTGCCATCTGACGGGTAACTTTTGAGTAAACCTGGGTACTGCTGACTTTTTTATGTCCGAGAAGTGTGGCGATGGTATTGATGGGAATCCCGTTCTCCGTCAGCATCATGGCAAAAGTATGGCGGAAACAATGAAATGTGATGTGTTTTGTAATACAAGTTGTGTCAAGCCACTTTTTTACATGCGTATTTATTATGCTCTCTGTTAATTGGGTGAAAACGGTTCCTTCTTCTTCTCGTTTGCCAATGATGCGCAAGGCGTCTTTCGATAAAGGAAGGCGAACGAACACTCCAGTTTTGGCAATAACCTTTTCAAGATAGACGCGGTTTCCTCGTTTGACAAAATGCTCTCATTTCAAATTCAGGATATCGCTTCTTCTTAGCCCGGTATGCATGCTGAACAAACATGCGCGAGGAATATCCGGGTATTTGTCATACTTGACATGTTCCAGCATTTCCACTTCTTTCATGGTAAGGTATTCTTTGTGGGTATTGTGATTCCACTTAATCGGCTTGACATCCTTTGTGTAGTCTTCCGATATGATGTTGTCCTTATATGCCAACCTCACCATTCCCAGGAACACATTGAAGTATGAGCTGGCTGTATTATGCCTGATTCTCTTATCCATGTTGGACAAATGCTTGTCGTGTAATATGTAATAGCGGTATTTCTCACATAAGCTGGGTGACAAGTCCTTGAACTTGCAGGACTTGTTGCAGAAAACCTCGAAATGCAATCTTGCCGCTTCATACTTCGAACCATGATAATCGCCGTTTCTGTGAAAGTATTCAAGGAAGTCGCCATCAAGATTGTCCTTCGCTAGAAAGCTGTAGTCCCGTCGGACAATCTGAAGGTATCTTTGGCATTTGATTGATTCTGCGACCTCCTCGATGGTCTTGTTGAACAAGCGTTGATTCTTGTTCTTCGGATTGATGTACATCTCAAGGTCCAGAAACTCATATCTGACATTCTTGCCCTTGATGTTGCATATACCCGGATAGTACTGAAGATAAACGGATTTCATGCCATTTGTCTTCTCCTTATATCTTATGAATACCCTGCTCATGCTCTTTCCTCCATTTGATTTCTTTCTCAATGTCTCTCTTTGAATAAAGAGTCCTTCTGTCATGACGTTTGATAGCTATAAAATGATGAGCTACCATAATGTAAAAAACGGTCTCGTCAATATTGAAATTGATTATTGCCTCCTCTGCGGTTATCCACTTCGCATATTTGAACCATTCACGATTCCAGGCGTTCTCTGCCTCAATCTTGTGGAACCTACGGAAGACACCGACATAGTATGATGAAATGGAATGTCGGTCTGCGAATTTCAAGGTCCATGCTCTGCTCATGCCTGTAAAATCCATCAATCCTTTTAAAGAATAAGAGGAATAGCCTAATGGTGATTCCGGACAGACAACCAAGGAGGAAAACCATTTCACAAAGGATTTGCATGGGACAAGTTTGGTACCGTCTCTATTCTTTACAGTCAAGACACCTTCCGAAATGAGTTGGTAAATGTACTGTCTTGTGAAACCAGATAATGTGGCTACTTGACTAACTGTCAAATATCCTGTGGCAATTATTGCTTGCCACTTTTGATCCAGATGTTCGAATGGATCATGATAGTGTTTTATGTATTCAGTTTGCATTGTAAATTATGGCCACATTAGAGCGGCCACAATAAATATAAGGACCTGTCAACACCATTGCTTTTGGGTAACAAATGAGTAACAAGAGATGTCAATAATCAGGTGTGATTATTAGCAAAAATAATAATAACTATCTGAATATCAATACTTTATGTTTGTGATAATTTTATTACATAAAAGTATTGTAAATACTTGATAATCAAATAGTTATATGATAATTACTTGCCGACGCAGAATGTAAAATCTGCAAATATAAGTCGCTGATAATCAGCGCATATTCCTCCAATTATATGGGACAGATACTATGCCGAGGGACGGAGGAGGGACGGAAAATATACAAAAATCTGCAAATATGACTGCCGTCAAAAAAAGAAAATGCAAAAAACTGCAAAATCGATTTTCCAGTTCTTTGTATATTCACATTCGTTAACACGGATTTTTGCACATTTTTGTATTCTCTGTGAAGCGAGTGAAATGCAACTTCCAATTTCTGTCCATTTAGGTACATTTATCTTTGCAGTTCTTTGTATATCTTTATAATCAGACGAAAAAACGGTGCATTTTGTAACTCAAAATTGGGTTGTTAAAAAGTGTTGTCCCTGTTTTTGTCCCTTTGTGCCATTTTTCGAAATCTGTCCCTCTGGGGACACTTTTCTCCCTTCGTGTCCCTCCAGGCTCTTATTCTGTCCCTTCTGAGCAACAAATATATATTATAGCCGGAAGATATAAGGTTTAGTTTAGGTTATGGATATATAATATGGGAATAAACTAAACCGTACCTTATCCAATTAAACCGAGCTACCTCTCTCTTTTTTGGACGGCAAAGATAATTATACTGAACTTTCGCAAGTGAATATTCATTCATCAAGCGACTAATTTATACATTTGATAGAGTTTATGGAACTTAGGATTGGCATCAATAACTGCAGAAAGCAGCTCGCTGGCATCGGCAGAGATCATCTCTGCGATTTCCAGAATGGTGTCCAATATCAGTTCCCATATCCTGTCCGAGGCAGACAGCTCGAGAGTACCAGCAGTGGCTTCGCGGAAGAGTTCTCCGACGGTCTCGTAGGCCTCAAACCGTTTCACCGTGCAAAATATGTTGTACTGCATCATGGTCAGCGTGAAGCTGGCAATCTGTGCAGAGAAGTGTACGCTCTGACATCTGCAGAAGTCGAGCAGTTGCTTGCAATCGTGATAAGCCACCTCGGTAGTCCAGCGGGTAGCGTACGTCCTATATGCTTTGAGAAAACTGAGCGAGAGATCCGTTGTGAGCAATCCATTCCAATGCCCACTCCTGCCTCGTTTCGAGAAGAACAGGCGCACAGTGGTACCTGCAAACTTCACGTCTATGGTGCAGTAGGTGCACTTCAATGTCCTATTGTGCTTGGTGAGGCCTTGCTTCTGGAGCTTCTTGATGATTTGGTTGGCTGTCAAGTCGCCCCATTGGGTGTGGTATTTGGTCTTTCCCAATTTGATCATACCAATCAGATGGCACTTGATGTGTCGGCTGGTAATGAGTTTCACAAAGTCTGCACAGGTAAACCAGCTGTCAATGAGCAGATAGTCGAATCGGATGCCGCGCTTGATGGCGTACTTCACCATCTCGATGGCCTTGTCAATCTTTGACATCGTGTACTCCTTGATGCGTTCCTCGACAGCCTCTCCGCTATGATCCTTGCTATACCGTGCTTTGCGCTGCCTATCCGTCAGCCCCTGCTTCTTGTCAGGTTTGCGGCCCTCTTCGCCATGAAGCGAGAAATCGAGGAACAACTGGCTCATGCCATCGCTCAGAAGCAGCGTCAGACATTTGTAACCGAGGATGCTCTTGTGCTCAAGGTGAGAGAATACCTTGCCGATGAGCTCACTCTTACGTCCGCTCTTCGGAGCGTCAGTGTCATCGATAATCAGGCAGACAGGCTTGTCATGCTTAGCCTCTGTGCTGCGGCTGATCTTACGCAGCAGCTGGAGATTCATAGCATACAGCAGCTTGCGCCACTTGATATTACCATCATTCATAAAACGATAGAACATGTCCTTCTCACAACAGGCAATAGAACGAGAACATATAGCCTACAACCATTGCGGTGGTGGGCAGCAGCTTAGTAAACTGCTCGGAGTATTTGAGCATCGAGGTGGCAAACGTCTCCAGGAAGATGGCACCAATCAGAAACAGCCATTCTTTCATAAATTGAAATTTACCTAAAAGAGTTATTCAAACGTTCCATTCTCGTATTCTTGCTGGAATTGTGTACACGTCTTGCCTGTGGCTTTCTTGAAGAACCGCATCAGATGTGAAGGCTCTGAGAAGTGGAAGTCGTAGGCAATCTCGCTGACCGTCTTGTGGCTGAACAACAGTCCGTTCTTGATTTCGGCCAGCAGGCGTTGCTTCAGCAGGACGGTGGCTGGAACACCATATTGCGCCATGACGCTCTGGTTAAGCGTCACCCGGCTGACGTGCATCAGGTCGGCATATTCCTGCACACGCTGCAGGTCGCGGATGTGCTGCTCCATCAGTTCCACAAACAGGAAAGCGTAGTGGTTCTTCGGCAGTTCAAAGGGCAGACTATATGTCTCGGTATAGCGTCGGTTCAAGACGGCCAGCAGATAGTAGAGCACGCTGACGATGATATGGTAGCTGTCGGCTACAGGCTGGCGCAGTTCGCTGCGGATTTTCTTCAGCAGCCGTTCGTATTCCGTCAGTTCGTCGGCTGTTGCCATGAAGTATGGTGGCGTGTCGGTCTGCTGGCAGTACTGCAGGCGATAGACAAAGAACTTGTCGGCAATAAACGTACGCATGAAGTCGTTGCGGAAGATAAGGAAATCGTAGTCGAGGGCATCTTCGTCAATGTGCCATTCCTGCTGCTGGTGGGGCTTCAGGATGAGCACCATGCCATCGCGCAGTTCTATCTTCTGGTAGCCCAGCAACAGATAGCCATTGGCCTTACGGAAGAAGAACATCTCGAAAAAATCGGTCTTGAACACGGGGTATTCCGTCAGCACGCCCCTCCGCTCACTGCCATGGGCGGTGTTGATAAAGAAATCTACACCACATTCCGTCTTGCTGAAAGGCACCTCTACGAGCCTGTATGTTGTTTTTGCCATACCTCTTTATATGATTTCGGCTGCGAAGGTACGAAAAAAGCGTGATTTATCAAAATGGCATAACAACATGTTGTTCTGGTATAGACATCTTTAACATTTCGCCGTACCTTTGCACCCAGAAATCAAAAAAACAGAAAAGAACATGAAGATTCAACAGATTAGAAACGCTACGATTAAGATTGAGTATGCCGGTAAGGTGATGCTGATAGACCCCATGCTGGGCGAAAAGGGCTGTATGCCTCCGTTCCCGTTCTCGCACCATCAGGAATTGCGCAACCCGATTCACGACCTGCCGATGACGGTGGACGAACTATTAAGGGATGTGGACTGCGTGTTGCTGACCCATCTGCACACTGACCACATAGACGATGCCGCTTATGAGCAGCTGCCGAAGGAAATGCTCATCGTCGTGCAGGACGAGCTGGACCGTGAGGTGGTCGTGTCACATGGGTTCAAGCAGGTGAAAGTGATTGAGGGCGAGATGCAGCTGGGCGATGTTCGTCTGTCGAAGGCTGAGAGCCATCACGGCCACTGGTGGATGCTGCCGAAGGCCGGCCACACCTGCGGCTATGTGTTCCAGCACCCTGCGGAGCCTACGACCTATCTGGCTGGCGACACCATCTGGTATAGTGGTGTGCGTCGCAACCTTGACCGCTGGCAGCCCGATGTGGTGATAGTCAATGCTGGCGGCAACAAGTTTCATGTGGGAGGGCATGTCATCATGCACATTCCCGATGTGCTGAAGACGATGGACTACGCACCGAAGGCCACCTTCGTGGCCACCCACCTGGAGGGCGTGAACCACAATCACGTCACCCGTGCCGCACTCCTTCAGGCTGCCAGGGAGCATGGAGTGGCTGGGCGCGTCCACATTCCCGAGGACGGTGAGAGCGTAAATGTCAGCAAGTAAACGAGAGACGATGAGTGTTTGTATCAAAGACCTGATTCAGAACATGAATCTTGTGATTGGCTGTAATATCGGCTGTAGTTATTGCTATGCCCGCAACAATTGTCGTCGCTACCACATTACAGACGATTTCTCTGTGCCGGAATTCTATCCTGGCAAGCTGCGGCTGATGGGCAATCCGAAGCCCCACAACTGGCTGCTGACAGGCATGAGTGACCTCGCGGGGTGGAAAGACGAATGGCGTGAACTGGTGTTCGACAAGATGCGCCAGAACGTGCAGCACCAATATCTGTTTCTCAGTAAACGGCCCGACCTGCTGCACATGTCAGTTACACCCGACAACGGATGGTTTGGAGTCACGGTGACCTCTTCGAAGGAAAAGCAGCGTATCGACCAGTTGCGGGAGAATGTAGGTTCAACTCACCTGCATGTCACCTTCGAGCCGATGTTCAACGATATTGGAGAGGTTGACTTGCACGGCATTAGCTGGATTGTGATAGGAACGGAAACGGGTAAGCGCAAGGGCAAGGCCGTGTCGGAAGTCAGTTGGGTGGAGAATTTGACAGAACAGGCACACCGGCTGAACATTCCCGTTTTCATGAAGGAAGACCTCGTTCCCATTATGGGGGAGGCAAATATGGTACAGGAGTTGCCACAGGAATTTAAGGAAGTATTAAAACAACAGGGTTATGATTATAAATGACAAACAAGTGCAGTCGGTGATGACAAAGTCATCGCTGCCTGTGGGCGGTTATTCCGTCAATCCGTACGTGGGCTGTACCCATGCCTGCAAGTACTGTTACGCCTCTTTTATGAAGCGCTTCACAGGTCATACCGAGCCGTGGGGGACTTTCCTCGACGTGAAGTACTGGCCTGCCATAACCAATCCGCACAAGTACGACGGCGAGCGCATCGTCATCGGTTCGGTGACAGACGGCTACAACGAGCAGGAGGCTGAATACAAGCGTACCCGTGCACTGCTGGAACAGCTACAGGGTGCCGACTGCGAGATTATCGTCACCACGAAGAGCGACCTCGTGTTGCGTGACCTCGACCTGCTGAAAACGTTCAAGCGCGTCACGGTATCGTGGTCTGTAAACACCCTCGACGAGCAGTTCAAGGAAGCGATGGACGATGCGCCCAGCATCGAGCGACGACTGGCTGCAATGAAGCAGGTCTATGAGTCGGGCATCCGCACCGTCTGCTTCGTGTCACCCATCTTCCCAGGCATTACCGATGTCTTTGCCATCATCGAGCGTGTTAAGGATTATTCTGACCTTGTATGGCTGGAGAACCTGAACCTTCGCGGACAGTTCAAGCCCACCATCATGCAGTACATCCGCGAAGAGCATCCCGACCTGCTACCGCTCTACGACGACATCTACAAGCGCAAGCGCCGTGACTACTGGCAGACGCTCGCCCTGCAGGTGGAAGCCTACACGAAGGAGCACCAGATGCCCTACGTCATCAACGACCTGCCCTATGGTCGCTCAGAGTATGGCCATCCCGTCGTGGTCAACTATTTCTACCACGAGGAAATCAGGCTGACGCGATAGCATGACTTCGATTTCAATTATATTGCCGCATACGTACAATACTGCCGTATGCGGTTTTATTTTGCAGCATTAACAAGCCGTTTCTCTAACTCGTATGCACGCTCCAAATCCTTGGGGAATTGCGTGTCGCGCATCTCTTCCTTATGCCGGGCATCTATCATCTTAGCGTCGTAGCGGTTGTAGTCATTGAGGTGTTATGTTGTGCACAACATAAATTTGACTGCGCAAAGTTACACATAAATCACAGACTATCCAAAAATGCCATTAGGTTTTTGTCATCTCTCCAATGCTTTTTGGATTTTTTAGCCTTCATCTCACAATTCAGCAAGGCTTTGGCCTTCATTTCCAAATTCACCTCAGCATAGATGTTCGTTGTCTCCACAGACACGTGTCCCAACCATGCCCTGATGGTATTGATATCTACGCCAGCTTGCAGCAGATGGGTAGCAGTGGTGTGGCGGATGGTGTGCGGCGACACCCGCTTGTCTCTTACTGACGGCATCCTCCTTTTCGTATCTGTCACTGAATTGTTGCATTTAGCGAAGTTTTCTCGCCATGCCAAAGCACAAACAAGTTTGACTTTGGTCATTTGGCTTAACGAAAACATTCTTATTCCGACTTCTTCATTTATGCCTTTTCCTGACGAAGCGAGTCACACTTACTTTTTCCGTCGCAAAGTTAGTGCAAGCCGTATTCTGCAAGTACCAGGTGCCTTATTCCTCGGATTTTTTCAAAAACTTTTTGCCGTCTGCAGGGCATCCAATAAAAACTTTTCAGGCCCAGGGGTGAAATAATTCGGTAATTCCTTGCATTCCCATACTTCCCTTGCCAACTCTTAAAGCAACGTTAAGAAGTTTTTTATGGTTCATAAAATAGTGCGAATCAACTATGATGAAATTTTTTGTCCCTCGAAGAAAAAGTGTTACTTCGGGGGACAGATGGGGGACAAAATGGGTGATAATCTGCAAATATCGAAGTTAAAAATCAAAAATCTGCAAAAATAGACGAAATTTTAAATGCTTGAAATCATGCGATTTACAAGCCATATTTGCATATAGTATGCTTTTCTTTGCAAAAAATCACTTTCCCACGCAGAATCTACTTTCCGACGCACCAAATAAAGGTTATTGATAATCAATAAGTTAACATTTAAACGGTAGAAATACGGTAAAACGAGGGTTAAACCGAGAAATCCAATCCTAATAATTCACTTTTTAACGCAATTAACAACTTTTAGCCAACGTGTAGCATTATAAGCTACAAATATACAGATTTAATTTTGAAGTAGGCGTTTTTACACCCTGATTTTTCACCTTCCTTTTTGAAAAGCACTTTTTGCCGAGGAAATGTGTGAACATGTTCAGGAGAATTTCATGTGATGCTAAACTTCGATACTTTTACATGGGTTGAAAGACTCATGCTCCCTATGAAATACATATCCTAACTGATTGGACACACATTTAGTATTACCTATTTTGACATCTATATTGTAATGAGAGTGACCATATATCCAGTAATCTATGCCGCTATCCTTGATATAATCTTCCAGTTCCACTGTGAAGGCTCCGTTTGCTTGGCTATCAGCAAACCTGGGACATTGCATCTGGAAGGATGGTACATGATGACTTACAACAATCTTTATTTTGGCTTTGCTGTTTGAAACGGCATCCTTCAAGAATGCCATGCATCTTTCGTGTTCACGGTTGAAGTCTGCAAACGTGAGAAGTTCGCCATTGAAGATGATGCGCCGGAAGTCGCTTACCACTTGTTCCGTGTAGTATGCCTCCTTCAGGGGGATTTTGGCCCACAATGTAGATATTATGAAGTCAATGTCTCCAATATGTACGACAGCGTTATAATAGCTGTGGACATTAGGACGTATTTCAAGACAATAACCGTCGTTAAGCTTGGCGATGTCGTAAAATTTGTAAAACTCATGATTGCCCATACAGGCTATCACTTGCTGGTAGTTCTCCGATGCCCAGTCCCAGAATGGATGCTTGGTATAGTTGTCATCCCCCAAGTAACCAATGTCGCCAGCCAGAACGAGAACGTCTCCTGTTACTTGCAGGGGATTCTCCTTCTGGTATCGCCAGTTGTCGGCAAACTCCAGATGGAGGTCAGAGGCATATTGTATCTTCATGACTATTCTGTGACAAATAAACCGTCCAATTGTTCCAACAAGGCTTCAATGAATAGTGCATCCTGGCCAAGAGCCTTGGCAAGAGGTTCCGAGAGTGTTTCCCATTCATTCCTGATTGAGACGACAAACTCCTTAATACAGGCAACTATTGGCTCTGGAGCAGTAATCTGACTGTCTTCCAGGATGACTACGTTCTTCAGCACATCAGAACGATGCTTCTTGATATCCTTGCTGTTGACATGCTTTCCATTAGCCTTATCTAGTAAAAGGTTGAGGTAAGCACGTGACTTCAGGGCAATGAGCGCAGCAGAGTCAGCATGGCGAAGCCCATTGGTCAGTTTGCTGTGCTCGATGGTGAAGTGGTAGAAATCATCGTCCATGATGATTGCACTCAGGCTGGATGTGTCCTCACTGGTGGGAAGCGGCTCGATGGTCAGTCCTTTCGGCTCGCCGAGGATGTCAGGATGCCGTGACAGCAGTTCAATCATTTCGGGATAATCGGGACGACCGTTGACAAAACGGTACAGTTCGTACTTCGGAGCCTCGCCCTCTTCCTGTTTACGTCTCTCAGGACGATACCCACCTTCACGCACGAATTGCCAGAAATGTTCGGCGAAGTCGGCTGTCATCTTCTCCACGATGACAATCATATCGATGTCGTGAGTGGCACGAGGACGAACAGCTGTGCCGGTCATGGCAATGTCACAAGCCGTGCCACCTATGATGACGTAGTTCTCAGAGTAAGCTTCAAAAGCTTCACGGAATTTCTCTAATCCTTCCATTCTATTTCATTTATTAAACGTAAAACTTCACCTTCTACTCGTGGGTCAGCATCCTCACGCAGTGAAATGGCCAATGATAACCTGTCCACCCATTCGACTTCCGTACCAATGCTGGTGACAGGTGGGTATTTCCATGCTTCAATGATGATGTTGCCGTCATACTGATTGGGACGTACTATGACACCTGATGCCCTGAAATCCCGAAGTTGTTTGACGGTCATCATGATTATCTTTTCTGGATCAGGATTGAGCCAAGTGTAATGTGCCAGGGCATTGATGCCACATGTCGTGAAATGCTCTTCAGTCAATAATTCATCGCAGAAAATGCGCTCTTCAACAGGATTAACGAGGAAGGGTTGGGCAAGTTCCCACAGTTCCTTTCCCGTACTGCCGAAGTGGATGACCTTCCGTTTTGAGCCATCTGATACTTTCTGGCACAGCCCCAAGTCTTCAAGGCAAGTAACGCCAAGCGTAATGCTTGAATATGAATATGGCATCTTATCCTCTATATCACGTGCAGCATGTCCTTCGATACTCTCTATCTGTAGATGATAGAGCAGCAGGTATTGGGCGACTGGTGTCAGTGCTTTAGCCTGTTTGGTTTTACGGATGCGTTCATTAGCCAGAAGCATCGGCAAATGAACGTATTTGTCAGAGACGACGAAATAAACGTCTTTGTCAATGAGTCTTTGCCGTTCATAGGCAGGACATGCCGGCAACAAAAAGACGATGGGAAGCTTAAATAATGAAGTTAGGTTGCTTGCCGTGGTAGATAAGCTGCGTGGTGCAGCTACCTTGCCCTTTGGTTCAGCGAAAAGCAAAGGCATACCATGGAACTCTCCATCGTAGAACTTGTACATCAACGAGTCTCCGATGGTGACACCTTTCATCTGTGCCTTGCTTCGTTCTTGCAGCGGTATAGGTCTTCCTAATATGACAACATCTTTCATTTTAATTATTCTGATTCATTTTAATACGCCATTAAAACGATGCAAAAGTATTAAAATAATCTGATATGACCAAAGGTTTTCTCATTTTTTTGCTTTATGCATGAAAAAGAGAATTTTATATGTATTTTTGACAGCGGAATCGAAAAAATGCAAAGAAGATGTATGGGTGAGCATTACAAACACACATGTTTGGGTGATAATCGTTAAATAATTCGTCTTTTTAACATTTTTACCGTATCAACCCATCATAAAATAAAGAAAAAGATGTAATTTTGCATTCGCAAATAAATATTGAATGCGGTTATGAGCAAAACGACGATGGGCACAAAGCTTCCCAGAAAGCTTGAACTAAAGATGCAAACAGTTGGTGAGCAAATCAAGTTAGCCCGTTTGCGTCGCAATCTTAGTGTGGCTCAGGTTGCAGAGCGTGCGACTTGCTCTCCACTTACAATTGCCCGTATTGAGAAAGGTGCACCGACAGTAGCCATTGGTATCTACCTGCGTGTACTCTACGCCTTGCAGCTCGACGATGACATTCTGTTGCTGGCACAAAGGGATGAGATGGGTCGAGCTTTGCAGGATCTTGTACTCAAACACCGTGTACGCGCGTCTAGAAAGGTATAGCCTATGCATACATTATTTGTTTATGCAGACTTCAACTGGCTTGCAGTACCAATGCAGGTTGGCGAACTGGGATATCAATTCCTTCCTAGTCATCAATATACTCAGTTAGACAGTGATATCTTCGGTTATTTTAGTAATTCAGGGGCTTACAATTATTATAGTATGAGACAATGGGATATTTGATAGTAATAATTGTAGTATTGATAGTGTTCCTAATCTATCGTTTCAGTGATAGAATAGAAAAGAATATGCCTTGGTTATGGAGGAATGTTGCCCGGCCAATATTCAACTATTTCTTTGTCTTCTCCGTAAGGAAGGTAACAATGGCGTATTTTACTACAATGGCTGGTATATGTGTTGCATTTCCCGCTATACAATTTGTGATAGACAAAGATCATAACATCGAAGCGGCTATTACTTTTAATGGTTCCGGCTTTGATTGGGCCGCTGTTATTATAGCAGTGCTTTTAACAACAGGTTATGCACTTTATATTTTCTTTGAAGCCCATCACCACAAGCAGAACGAAAAGGATTCGACAAAGTATGGCAATGTAATGGTGCAGCAGTATGGCGAGAAGTCCATTTATGTTGGCAAGAACGAGGGCCAGATATTTGTGGGTAATGCTTACATAGAGGAAGCCTCCGCTGCATTTGATAAAGGTTCATACGAACTGAAAGAATACACACCTACCATACATCCGGCAATTCATAGGGATGAAGTGGATCAAATAAAAGATTGGATTGAAAGGAAAGCCTTTGACGAGCGTCCTTCCAGGCTGGCACTGTTGTATGGTAAAGCTGGTATTGGCAAGTCGATAGTAATGCACGATCTATTGGAAGAACTGCAGTCCAACCAAGATTTTCTTGTGCTGGGACTGAAGTCTGACCAGATAGAGTTTGTGGATACTGAGGTTATTAGACAAAATATTCATTTGGCTAAGCCAATAGAAATTGTCGTTGAGGAAATGGCGCAGAAGTATAGGCGAGTAATCCTACTGATAGATCAGATAGATGCATTATCATTGTCGCTTTCTTCAAACCGTACACCGTTGCGTTCACTTTTGAAGCTGATAGGGCAGATACAACATATTCCAAACGTAAGAGTTGTGATTTCATGCAGACCATACGATTTGGAATATGATCCTTTGTTGGATAACCTGCGTATCAAAAACAAATGGGAACTGAAAGAATTTACCCCAAAACAGGTTGAGGGTATCCTTATAGAGAATAATTGTAAGGAGCAGATGAGCGATAATCTGCTGCGGTTCTTGGGAAATCCGCTGCATCTGTATTTGTTCTTAAAGATTAAACCAGAGGAGCAACTGACTGACCCCTTGTCAACTGATTTGCTCTACCATCAATTATGGAGAAAGTATGTATTGGATGATAGTGTAAGAAAGGTTAATAAAGACCGGCTTCTGGCATTGTTCGACAAGCTTGTTTCAACGATGTATGAACGTCAGGAACTATCTGTTCATATCAGAGCTTTTGAGACAAATTTCAGTGCGGAATTACAATACTTGCTGACTAATGAATTGTTGCTTAAGACGAAGAGCAATCAGATTCAGTTCTTCCATCAAACATTGTTCGATTATGTGTATGCACGTCGGTTCACAGAACAGGGACGTGATTTACTTGAAGTGCTTAAAGAACAACACCAGGGGCTATTCTCGAGAGCTGCGGTAAAGAGTATTCTGACATTCCTGCGAGATCAGGACCGCAGAGAGTATATCCATGTTATAGACCAATTGCTATATGCAAAAGACGATGATGGCAAGGAGTTGTATCGTTATCATCTGAAATCGCTTGCATTGAGTAATATGGCGTACTTTGAAACGCCATTGGAAGAAGAAAAAAAATTTGTTTCGAGGAAGATATTTCAAGATAAGGTATATATGGATGTGGTGTTTGAGTCTGTATATATGCCTAATTGGTTTGATGCCATCTGGGAAATCATAGAAAGTAAAGGCGGATGGAAAGGCTTAAGCAAGGTCTACAAAGAGAAAGTAATTCTAATGTGTGAAAGGGCTCTTTGGCGTCATGCCAATGTAGTGTTGGACAAGTTAGACGCCTCACTTGATTATGGGAATGGAGAGGACAGCAAGTATCTGAGTCATATATTTCAACATTATAATTTAGATTGTGGTAGTGATAAACTTATTATGTTCTATAATAAGCTTGTAAAGAACAGACTACCGCTGGAACATGTACACCTTCTTAAGAATATTATGAAGGGGAATCCTGACTTCGTGTGTCAGGAACTGAAAGAAAATGTTAGGTTGCAGTTGCAGGCAAAAGAATCCCAATATGTTCACAGGATTGGTACCAACCATGAGGAAGAGTATTTGTACGAAGAATTGCTTAAGCATCACCACAACAAAGGCATTCAACTATTGGTGGATATCCTAACGATGGTGTATGATAAGACTAAATTTGAGCTTGAGGGTAGTGAGATATATAATTCGACAGAATTCTTTAGCTTCCAGCGTACTATGGGTGGACATTTTACGTCAAACTTTATTGAGGACGCAGTGAACATCCTAATAGACAATTTCTTGAGGAATGTCGATGAAGAGAAAACCAGACAATATATATCAGAATTTAGTCAAAGTATGCATGAGGGCTTTGTATTCATAGCCTTATATGTTTATACTGATTATCCCGAAAAGTTTAAGGATGATATCTATGATATTTTAGCCAAGCGCTCCGTTTTAGCGAATGCTCCAAGTTGGGTGGAGTATCAGGCGGTTGAGGCTATGAAAGTTGCATATCCCCTTTGGGATGATGAGCAAAAGAAAGCAATCATCAATCGTATATTGATCATAGATGACAAGGGAGAACGCATCCTATTTAAGGATGTTATGCAGAGGAGGTTGCAATGGGGGCATCCACTGTTGGATATTGATTTACACAAGGGTAAGGCTCTTTATTTTATGCCCAAAGAGGAACTGAGAAGGTTGTCATGGACGGCTTATCAGGAGAAGCAAAGAATAGAACGAAAATTTAAAGAAGCACGTCTGAAAAATGAAAAACCATCCAGTATGTCAACCCATTCGGGATGGACATCGTTGCTAGAAGATCAGGGTATGAAAATGAGTCCAGAGGCTTGGCACAAGTCTATGCGGGCTTATACAAATGACCCGATGGACTGGAATAAACCTTCGCTGACAGGACAATGCCATTTGTTTAGAGCAGTAGTGGCAAAAGAGCCTGATAAGTATATAGGATTGTTAGATACTGTGCTTGACGATGATTGCGTGCTTCTGGATTATCCGCAGGCTGGTATGCAAGGATTGTTGGATGCCAGAAGGATAGATGAGGCCTTGCATGTATTAGAGCGTATCCTTGATGTGATAGGAAAGGATGTGAACTCTACCATTAGAGGCTTTAGCCTACATTCTCTACTGTATGCACTGAATGATATACCAAAGATGGATCATGTGCCTGAGATTGTTTTTAAGTTGTTCTGCGATGCGCTACTCTATGCAAAAGAACCAGAAGAGGACCGGCATAAAGACGACAAAGATGTGCAAACAGTGGGCATTAACCAGTCGAGGGGTAATGCTGGTTACTTGTTGGTGGAATGTGCCCGTGAGAGACAATATAAGGAGGAGATATTTAGTACGATAGAACAGATTGCTGGTACTGCCTCTGTATATACCAGGGCAGCGGTGCTCCTGAATATGGCGGCGTTGAATCTCTTGGATAAGAAAAGAAATGTTGAGTTGTTCAAAAAACTGATGCATGACTTTAATCCCAGACTTATGGCATTGCCTGTACACAACTATAATCCGCTTGTGTATTTTGTTAATTATGCTGTTGATGATTTGATGGAGTTTTTCGGTCATGCGGCAGAATGCCCAGAGTGTTATCGTGAACAGGTGGTTATTTTATGGTTGGCGTGGTCGCATAATAATAGGGACGGGCGGATTAAGCTGCTCCTTGATAAGATGTGTGATGAAAGTGAGGATGCAAGGATTTCATTGTTGAAATTCTTGTGTACTCTTGATGGCAAGATGAATGAAGATGCCATCTGTTACATCCTTCATTTTATGGAGCCACAATATGATTCACCCCAAATGGGTGAGGTATGTGATAATCTGTTCCATCATGCAGACAAATGGGACGATGAATGCCAAAAGAGAGTTGCAGAAGCATTTGTGTCTTCATCCCTGAGTAAACACAAGGTGACGGTCTTTATGGAGTTCTTAGCTGGTTATGCCATTAAAGACCCCGTGTTGACATTGAAATGGTTAGAACAGACCTTAGCCAATGATATACCAGACGACTACTTCATTGTGAATCATGTTGTGGATGTACTCATCCAGTCGTATAATGGCATCAAATCTTTTAATGATAGCAGTTTTCAAGATACCTTGGAACATGCAATGGACTTGATGGATAACATCATGCAGAACCCTAACAATAAGTATCTGATAACCAATTTTATCAACAAGCTGGATAATGAATAAGAATTTTCAGCTGGAGCAGCTGGGCATGATGTTGATGGAGCCTGGGTTGAAGTCAGGTCTGTATCTTATTGACACGGATTTGACGGACGAAGAGATTGAGTGGTATATAAAAGAGTCTGGATGTTGTTCTTATATGAAGGAGTCCTTGTTCTCATCAAGAGGTGGCTCTGCCTTTGAGTTGTTTGTGGTTGGATTGAGTCATCAATGCGCTGGGAATAATGATATTAGTTATCTGAGAAATCTCCTCTTTACATCAAAAAGTACAGAGAAAGACAATATCATATATAGTCTTTTGATACAGATGATGAAGTATTTGTGTATGAATGGCAGAACATTTATCCACGTATATGGGGAACTGGATCTCACTACGTTGGCACATGAGAATTTGTATAAACTAAAAGAGTCGTTGGCACACCACAAGAATATCATTATTGTGGCGAGTAAGAATAAAGGTCCAGTGAAAAGAGAATGTAATCCGCTTATTAAGACATTGGTATTTAATGAACAAAAATATAGGCTTATGGAGAATAGATTAGACAGAGTGCATATCTCATATAAGAATGATGATTCGCACGAGAAAGCGTTAAAAGCAGTCATTGCTGGGCTTGAAAAGAACAATATTCCTTACTCTATAGACAGATATGATATATTGTACGGCGATAATATAGATAAATATGAGGAGGAAATTGGTGCCTCTGACAGGGTTATTATGTTTGTGATACCACCATACTTCAAATCTATTGAATGTATGTACGAAATGACCCAGATGTTCTTGAATGGCAAAGTAAGAAAACGTATCATTCGCCTTGTTGATATGGAAGGAATTCAACGGAATGGAGACGGACTGAGCGAAATAAAAGATTATTGGCAAGGAGAAAAAGCAAGAAAAGCTCAACGGATGGTTAACGAACCCGGTGGTTCGAGTTTCATTTCAATGGAGATACGGAAGATAGATGAGATTATCAGAACTCTTGATGATTTATGGTTTTTTCTATGCCGTGATTCAACTGGTAATTACAAGATGCTAATAGAGAACGATGCCGCTTTGCTGATAGAAGAATTGAAAAAGACGTTACCTAAAGTTGAAACAAACATTGACGAGAAGTTTGTTCCATCTGGAGAAACGCAGCCTACGATGATTCGTAAAACGACTCAGAATGGAGAAAAGTCCGTATATGTGGAGAATAATATGGGTAGCATAATCATTAACTGATTTTCATGATGGAAGAAGTTTTTAAGGAGGAAGACTTTTATCGGGATGATGGAGGTCCTACGGAATCTTTCAGCTATTGTCATTATATATTTTACACAGGGGAGAATACGGAATATGGTCCTGATTATGACCAGTTTGCCATAGTAATAAATTCAGAGTACCCATATATACGACTAACCAAGAAAAGAGGTAATTCTCATATCCCGTGCGGAGGGAGTTTGCAACCAACAACAGGTGGGTGGTTCGCTAGTCTTGCTGAGAGTGAACGGGATGAACATTGTCCTAAAATAGCATGGGGATTTGCCGCAGTATTTCTTGCAAATCTTCGTTATGATGATGGCCAAAAAGATTATGTTGAATTGAAAGATAGAAATGTGGTAATAAAGGAGTATTATAGCAAGTATTTAAAGATTTATCTTGATAGGCATAATGGGTTGAAATACTCGAAAATTACGTTGGTGCAGAAGGAACTTGATTTTTTGGCAGAGCATGAAACATTGATTCGTGTTCTTTGGGAAAAATGTACACCGCTCCAAAAATACTCACAATTATTTGAATATGCAAGCGAAGCGGAGTCAGATTATGAGAGTTTTTTGCATAGACGAAATAGTGAGATAGAGAGGGAGAGAGATGGAAATGATAACTCAAAGTCAATTAGTAATAGGACAATTATTCAGAATGGTGAGAGGTCTGTATATATTGAAAATAATACAGGGAACGTTACAATAAAATAAACCACTGCCATACATTTGTAAGTGGCTTAGGTAGGTATTGCTGTTGTTCCTTGAGCGTTGAATGCTTTCTTAATTTAAGAGACAATCATAAAAATGTTCAAAATTTTTAGATATAGTTTTTTATGAGCCAAATGATTCCTGCCTTGCAGAAATTTTATAATGCTTTAAGGCATTTAGTCCAGTTTTCAACACAAAGCAGTTTCTTTGATAACGTTGGTAGTGTTGACGTGTTCTTGTCGGAATATCGAAGTACCACATTTGCTTTACAATCATCAATAGGTGGCCCCAATAATCCCATATATAAAAACCATCTTGAGAAGATTCTATTAAGGGATAAAGAAGTTGCAAAGTGGTTAAATGATAAAAGGGTTATAGTCATACACAATCATCCTTTCAAATTGAAAAAAGTTTTGCGAATAATGATATATGATTCCGCGAATGCTGTTGTTTTCAAACAATATGAACAAACAATTGAGCGTGATGAACCTATAGGCAATTATCTGAAGGAAATTAGAAATACGTTCAAGGCTATAAATGTTCCAGATGTTTATTTTTCTGCTCAATATCTGTATTTGGATGAAGAAGACTCCAAGGAAAGAAACATCTTTGATTTTATTGAACACGGAGTCTTAACCATGTGGCAATTCCTCCATGCAATGAAAAAAGACCTAAATGATGAGAGTAAAGCGTCTAATGACTTAATGCATGAAATTGATGTTATGATACAGCATATACCACACAGGTGGATGTTGGATGCTTTAGACTATTGTTATTATAGGACAACTGATACTTTTGAGAGAGGGGACTCTTTTACGTTGTCTATGCCAGATATTCATATTCCAGTGGATTCCTTTATGAAACAAATTAAGCAACTTACCCCGACTGATATGGATTTCTATGAAGCGTTCATATACCTTCATTCTTTTATTTACATAAAACAAAACCATCATTTGTTGAGTACTTTCTTTATAGAATATAAGGATAATACCTATCAAATGATTACATTTTCTGCATCTTTGAGAACAACAATGTATCGTTATATTAATAGAGTATCGGAGATAGTATCTGATAATGATATTGTGAATGTTTACCTTGTGACTGAGACGGTAGGATACCAAGGAATTGAAATTAAGCACCTATCTGAATTCCTACAATTCAATTATGAAGAGAGAAAACCATATAGAACTGTAACTTATTTAACTTTTTATAAAGCAACTTCTGCTGGTGAAATTTTTCCAATAATGATAGACGCTGATGACCTGATTGATAGTCTCTCTGTAAGTGCTATTTTGGGTAAAATAAAGACAACAGAACAACCGAGGCAGGTGAGTATAATGATGACACCAATAGTTAAGAGTTTTATAAAGAAGATGAGTACATAATATTGATTTACAATTGCACACTATTGATATGAAGTTTACTGTTGAGAATCGGCATTATGACATGTTGTTTCTGTCAACTTGCATTTCCAAAAAGATTTTATCATTAATAATAATATGAGATAAGATTGAGGAGATTCCTCAATCTTATCCATAATATGTACAGATATGCTCTTATTTATAGTTTTCGAATGTTTCCTAAAGTCTTAGAACTGTTTTGCGTAATTGTTCATCGGATAGCTGGGCATAAACCTGAGTACTCGAAACGGATTTATGTCCCATCAGTTTTGCAATTGTATATATGTCAGTACCTTTATTCAATAACAACATCGCAAAGGAGTGTCTGAAGCAGTGAAAGGTAATGTGCTTTTTTATATTGGCTTTTTCTATCATCAAAGGAATCTCTTTATTCAACATATATTCCGTAAGACCAGGGAAAACACGGGAACCATCTTTCCTGAGAGAACGCAATAGTTTTGTCGCAGACGTAGACAAAGGTAGGCTGATTGCTTTTTTCGTCTTGTGTATGGTAAGACTGATGCTTGATTTGTTCTTGTACCGCAAATTGATGTCTTTCCATTCAAGATAGATTATATCAGCTCTTCTAAGTCCTGTATAAATAGACAAGAGTGCAGCTTGCTTAATCATTATATTTTCCGAATAATCAAGATTCTCCAATTGTTGTATTTCGTTTTCTTCAAGATATTCTTTCTTGTTGTCATGATTCCAATGTATTCTCTTAACATCAACTGCTATGTTGTTTTGTAAAATTCCGTCCTTGTAGGCAAGTCCTACAACTGACAGGAACGCGTTGAAATATGCAGCTGCAGTATTGTGTTTAAGTTTGCTGTTCCTTTTACAGCTAGTCTCCTTAATCAGATATTTTGAGTATTTTTCGCAGAAACTTACGGATAAATCTTTGAAACTGCATTTATTGTTGCAAAATCTTTTGAAGTGTTTATAACTGCAGATGTACTTGATGCCATAGTATTCGCAGCAATTTCGGAAATAATCAAGAAAGCATCCGTTTAGTTGTCCTTTCAATATAAAGGAATAATCCTTTTTAACCATCCGCATATACCTGTCGCATCTAATAGCCTCCGCTATTTCATCAATCATGGCATTATGCTCTCTTTGGATTTCGTTAGCAGGATTTACATATTTTTCCAGATTCAAGAACTCATACCTGACTTCTTCTCCCTTTGGATTGATGAAAACAGGATTGTATTCCAAAAACACAGATAACATAGTTCCTTTGCATTTTTTCTTGGTTCGAATTGTTACCCTATTCATAATGTCCCTCCTTCCATCTGATTATGCCTTGTCTGTTGAATAATATAACTCCGTTGGCATGCTTTATGTGTACAATGTTCTGCGCAACAGCGTTAAACAGATCCTTCTTTTTCATTTTGTAGCCTATTTCTACCTCATTGATGTCAAGCCATAGCTTGATAAAACATGATTCTTCTGTCCAGGCTTTCAAAACGTCATTTTTTGAATAGCGTTTGAGCCAGCCAACATGGTATGACTTGATATTATATCTCTCCACGAAACTTAATAACCAGCTTCTTCCCATGCCTGTGTAATTCATTAAGCCATAGATGGAAAAAGAAGACTCTCCGATAGGTGATGAGGGAGTTTCTAGTAGATGTGAATACCAGTGGACAAAGTCAGTCCATTTGACCTTTCTACCATCGTTTTCAATTAATGATGGAATCACGCCGTTTTTAACTAAACGGTAAATGTAGCTTTTAGTGTACCCGGAAAGACAAACAATCTCACCAATTGTGAGATAGCCCTTGGATACAACATGCTGCCACTCTACATCCAAACTATCGTATGGATTGTAGTAATGTTTGAAATGCTTGTAATTACTCATAATTATTGATGTCACTTTTGTGTGATAGTAAATAAATATTGTCTACAAGTGGCAAAATGAGTATGAACTGGGTCGATAAAGTTTTATGCAAACTGGAATATTATACGTTTGTTAACAAAAATCTACCAACTATTAACAATAATTGCGCACTTTTGTCGGCTATTGATGGGCTTTCAGAGACATAAATCGTACTTTATACGGTAGAAATACGGTAGAAAAAGAAAATAAATAGATTGGAATAACTTGAAATAAAAAACGTAAAGTGTTGAAATTCAACAATGTTAAAAATGACAAATTGCTTCTATTTTCTTTTCAAGAGAAGTGTAACATCTTGCATATCAATGAGTTGTGGTCATTTATTTGCCGATGCAGAAATTTGAAAATATATTTGAAAGGGTTTCTTGGGTTGTAATTTGTCCTCCTGTTATTTCTGCGAGGTCAGCGAGGGCTAAGCGTAGATCTTCTGCAATTAAATCTCCACTATTATTTGTATTTAACCCTTCTATCACACGATTTATATTTGTTTTAGCTCGTTTTAGAGCTTCATAGTGGCGCGTATTAGTAACTATGATGTTGTTTTCTTTTATTACAGGGATATTTGCTGCTTTATAGATATGTTTTTCCAGAAGATCTATGTTCTTGTTATGCTTAGCACTTATGAAAACCTTCGGACATGACCATGTTTCATTTTCTATATTAGGATTCAAATCTATTTTATTTTGTACAACTATAAGTTGTTTTCCTTTAGTCAGTTCAAGGATTTCGTTAATATCATAATTAGATGGTCGCTCATCTATAAGCCATATAATGATTGATGCTTCTTTTATTTTTTTGTATGTTCTTTCTATGCCAAGTTTCTCAATCTCATCTTCTGTATTTCTAATGCCAGCTGTATCTATGAATCTAAAAATCACACCGTTTATGTCTATTGTATCTTCAATAACATCGCGTGTTGTTCCGTGAATGTTACTGACTATTGCACGTTCATCCTTTAATAACTGATTTAGTAAAGTTGATTTACCAACATTTGTTTTTCCAACAATAGCAACAGGTATTCCTTGTTTGAGAGCTTTACCTGTTTTGAAAGAATTGATTAGTTTACAAATCTGTTCATATATCGCATTTGCAATACTAAGCAATTCAGTCCTGTCTGCAAACTCAAGATCCTCATGGTCAGAGAAATCTAATTCAAGTTCAAGTAGTGATGTAAGTTTCAGTAGTTTTTCGCGTAATTGTGCTAATTCAGAAGAAAAGCATCCACGAAGTTGCGACATTGCGATGCGATGAGTGGCTTGATTAGTTGAGGATATGAGATCAGAAACGGCTTCAGCTTGGCTTAAATCCATTTTGCCATTCATGAAAGCTCGTTGAGTGTATTCGCCTGGTAGTGCCATTCTACATCCATTGTCGATAAGTAGTTCTAATACTTTATTTAAAATATATGATGAACCATGACATGAGATTTCTACAGAATCTTCGCCTGTGTAGCTATGAGGAGTATGGTAAATAGATATAACAACATCGTCGATAATATCAATGCAATCATTATATTTTCTAATAATTTCGCCATAGTGCAGGCTGTTGGGCTTAGCATTACTTATGTTTTTAGAGAATATCTTATTAACAATTTCTATTGAACGATTGCCTGATAGTCTGATTATGCCTATTGCGCCTCCAGTGGCTGTGGCTAGAGCACATATTGTGTCATTATTGATATTATTTTTCTGCATTGTAATATTTTTAATGTTTCATTATTGTGCATATATTTGTAAAGTTTCTAAGTTATAAACTTTTAAATATACTAACTAAAGCAGGATTCAAATTTCATGTCTTATATTTTATAAAATAGGTATAGTAAAACATAATAAACCTGAATGGATAATATTAAGGAGAGGATGCCATCCTCTCCTTAATTATTATATTCTTTCAAGTACTTTTTTTATTAGCGTATCAATGGTGTTTTTATATCCTGTATTAGCTTCTTTTATTAGTCGGTTAGCAATAACCATGCAACATGTCATAGCACGGTGGCCAAGTAAAGAAGAAAGGCCTGCAAGAGCACTTGATTCCATTTCAAAGTTGCATATCTTTATACCATTGTATTCAAATGATTCAATCTTTTCATTCTGGTTAGGATCTGCCAATTCAATCCGTAGCACACGGCCTTGTGGACCATAGAAGCCTCCACATGCAATGGTGTACCCGCGCACCATATCATCTTGCGCTATCTGGTCAATTAGTTCGCTATCTGCAATGGCAACGTATGGAGCCCCTTTTTGAGGATTCCATTGCATGTGCTTTTTGAATGCCTCTTCTAGTTTCAGGTCGCAAACATTATCGCGTCCTGCATAATAGTTTAACAATCCGTCAAAGCCAATACTTTTAACTGAAGCAATAAATGTTCCTACAGGTGTATTTGGCTGTAGCCCTCCACATGTTCCTAAACGAACTATTGTAAGTGTTCTATGTTTTTCTTTCTCTGTACGACTATTAAAGTCAATGTTTGCAAGAGCGTCAAGTTCGTTCATTACAATATCAATATTATCGCAACCGATTCCTGTAGAAAGTACAGTTATGCGCTTACCTGCATATATTCCTGTGATAGAATGAAATTCACGACTACTTACTTCATGCTCAATTTCTGAGAAATGAGAGGCAACAGTATTTACACGCCCAGGATCGCCAACAAGCATAACTTTGTCAGCAAGTTGATTTGGGCGTAGATGAAGATGAAAACATGAACCATCTTCATTTATTATTAGTTCCGAAGGTGCAAAATGTCTTTTTTTCATAATTCATATTGTTTTTTCGGGTTAATACATTTTTGCAAAGATATAATAAATATGATTATTTGCAAAATTACTTATTGTTTTTTTGTTCTTAAAAGTATTATTTTGATTTTTTTATTGTTATTGCTATTTAATAAGGATTTTAGCTGTAGGTTTAATTTGTAATTGATTCTTAATAAAATCGAATATCACTTATAACACGACTACCAACCTTTTGATTTATTTTGTTTACTAATTCTGTTCGCATCATTATAAGGTCATTACGAAGTGCGGGGCGTGTTACTTTTATATAGAGAATTTGATTACGAATATATTTTTCGTTAATATAGTTTGACGCCATATTGCCAGCAACTTCATCCCAAGCATCAATAGCACGTCGTATTTGTAGTGGTGTCTCTAGTCCGCTTTCGCGTAAAAAGTTGCCAAGAAGTTCATCTATATTCTTTGGATGTGATCTAAACATGATACTCCTCCTTAATTGTTATTTTGCCATTCTCAACATAAAAAAGCTTGTAGTCGTTTGATGTGTTGTGCAGAATTCGATTGAGGTGTTCTCGGTTAGTGTCGGTAATGAAAATTTGTCCAAAGCTGTCACTACCAACAAGTTTAATAATCTGCTCAACGCGTTGAGAATCAAGTTTGTCAAATATGTCATCTAAAAGTAGAATAGGGGTTTCATTGCTGAGCGTGTTGCTATTGCCATATTTATTTCTATGTTTGAGAAATTCAAATTGCGCAAGTTTTAGCGCAATGACAAATGTTTTGTTTTGACCTTGACTCCCTTCTCGTTTCATAGAATATTCATTGAGAAGCATTTCAAGGTCATCCCTATGTATGCCATGAAGTGAGTAACCCATAATTCTGTCTTTTGCGCGGTCACGTCTAATAACATCAAAGAGATTACCACGCTGGCAGTGTGAAGTGTATTTTAAAGATGCGCTTTCTCCATTAGTAGCTATTTGTTTGTATATGTGCTGGAATATAGGAGTTAGTATGTCAATAAAGTCTTTGCGTTTATTATAGATTATTTCTCCTTGTTTTCCCATTTCCATTTCAAGGAGTTCCATCAAGGTCTCGTCTGGTTCGTTCTCAGATTTCAAAAGTGCATTTCGTTGTTGTAATGCTTTGTTGTAGCTTGTTAGTGCCTCAATATATGTATGATCGTATTGTGATATAACCACATCTATAAGTTTGCGTCTTTCTTCACTTCCACCTTCAATTAAGGACGTGTCATTTGGAGAAATTAGAATTAGTGGAATTAGGCCTATGTGTTCAGAAAGACGTTTATATGCCTTTTTATTACGACGAATAGTTTTTTTTACTCCACGCTTAAGTCCACAATATATTGCTTCTTGATTTCCTTCATCGCTTATATAATCAGCTTCAAGCACAAAAAAAGGTTCTTCATGCCTTATAAGTTGTGAGTCAATATGATTTCCAGAACTCTTACAAAATGATAGAAAAAATATAGCATCAAGAAAGTTGGTCTTACCTTCTCCATTTGAGCCAATGAAACAATTTATTTTTGGCGAAAGCTCTAATTGAGTTTCTGATATATTCTTATAATTTAGTATAGAAATGTTTCTGAGAATCATATTAAAATATTAAATCCTGCTTATTAAATTCATAGTGATGAAGTGTTATTCTCTTTGTTATTGTATGAAAATACAATTAGTATCATTGAGCTTATTTATTAATATATAATGCAGTATTTCCTGCAAAGTTAAGAGGTTTTTTTATAAAAAACAAAAAAAGATAACAATAAATTTCAATATATGAGATAAATTCACTAATTTTGCGACGCTTTTTTGAAAGTAGAATACTATTATTTACAGCTTAATAGCAATTTAATAATGAAAAAAATTAAAACGAATAAATAATGGCACAAAACAAAAAAAATCAGCCTGCTCAGGAAATGAGTGAGGCTACATCAAAGTATGAAGCTTTCTTTGCAAAGAATAAGAAAGCAATTCTTATTGCAATTGCAGCAGTTATTATTGTCATCGCTGCTATAATTTTTTATAACAATTTTGTTGCAAAACCTCGTGCAGAGAAAGCCGCAACAATGCTCGCAAAGATGGAGCTGTTGTTTGAACAGCAGCAATATGAACAGGCTCTAAAAGGGAATGGTGCCGATGCTCCTGGTTTTACACAGATTGCAAGTGATTATAGCGGTACAGATGCTGGTAATCTAGCAAATTATTTTGCAGGAATCTGTTACGCAAAAACTGGAAAATGGCAAGAGGCAGCAAGCTATTTGGAAAAATTTAATACAAAGAAAGATCTTTTTGTTAGTCCATTGAGCCAGATGGCACTTGGAGATTGCTATGCAAATCTTAAGCAATATGACAAGGCTATTGATGCATTTAAGAAGGCTGCAGGTATGGGTGACAAAGCCGCAGCAGATGGCATGAATAATACGATTTCTCCTGTAGCATTAAAAAAGGCTGGCATTATTCTTTATGAGCAGAAGCAAAAAGCTGAGGCCTTAAAGTTATTCCAGGAAATTAAGCAGAAGTATGTTAATTCTCCTATAAGCATGGAGATTGATAAATATATTGAATTGGTTAGCGAATAATGGCAACAGCACTTCATAATCTTTCAGATTACGATTCAACAAAAATACCAGATGCAAGTAATATGTGTTTTGGTATTGTAGTTTCTGAATGGAATAAAGAAATTACTGGCGCGTTATTGGAAGGTACAGTTTCTACACTAGAAAAGCATGGAGCTATGCCTGAAAATATACATGTTAAAACAGTGCCTGGTAGTTTTGAGCTTATTTATGGAGCACATCAGATGACATTAAATGGAGGATATGACGCTATTATAATTCTTGGAAGTGTGATAAGAGGCGAAACACCTCATTTTGACTATATTTGTCAGGGAGTAACTTCTGGGATTGCACAACTAAATGCTAAAAGTGAAATTCCTATTATTTATGGATTACTCACTACTAATGACCTTCAACAGGCAAAGGATAGAAGTGGGGGAAAACATGGAAATAAAGGGGATGAATGTGCTGTAGTAGCAATAAAAATGGCAAAATTTTAGATAATTAATGAATATAACAAGAAAGCGCTTAGTTAACTAAGCGCTTTCTTGTTATATTTAAATATATAATATGTAAAACTATATTCATTTAAACTCCGTCTTCATCGTCTGGGATAATGCCTCCAGCATCAAGTGTTGTTGAACGCTCAATATTGACAGATCCCATTTTGTTTAGTTTCATAACAATAGGAATAAATTCATCGCTCATAGGATCTGGTGAGCCTACACTTCCCTCAAAGACTAAATCGTTTCCTTCAACAGTTGAGAACATTAGTCCCAATAATGCACCATTGTTTCTGCGCTTTTGGTCAAGGCATGATTTGAAATCATTTTTAGTGAACGTTCTGTTGAAGAATTCGCTACCGTCATTTCTACATACTTTTATATTAATTTTATTGTCAAGATATACTGTTCCTGATTCATCTTTTACCTTGTTTAGATTTCCATCTGATTCTCTATGTATATATATCTTATATGTTGAACCAACCCAGTTTATATCTTGGCTATAGTCCATGGACTCCATACTTTGCATATTTTTTTTGACTGGTGCTAGTTCTTTTTTCTCTATGATAATATCGTTTGTTTCCTCTTTTTTATCACACGAAACTAAGAATGTTGTCACTAATAGTGAAGTAATGAATAGATTTCTTTTCATTTTTGCTTTAAATTTTATATATTGATATACGAAAGCCATCTTTTTTTGAAAGCTTGCAAAAAATATTATTGCAAAGGTAGTGAAAATGATTTAATAAGTCAAAAACTATATCATAATTTTTGAGTAAATATTGAAATATTGTAACTTTGCATGCATGTTATATAATTATGTAGATATGAAAAATTTTTTTATTAAATATATTCTTATACTATCCTTAGTCGTATTTTGTATTTGTTGCAAAAATATTCCAGTAAATAATAAAGATGTCACATCTGTTGATGTTGATTCTTTTCCTATTTTAATGGATCATATAAGAAACTATTCACGCATGTATACGACGGAGTATAAGGTTCATAAAATAATAACGCATGATGACCAATTAAAACTGCAAGGCAAACTGATATCTAAATCTTTTGATGTTAATATTCCTCTAGGACAAAGAAAAATTGCTATACCTATTGATGCTACGATAAAAGGTTATATTGATTTTTCATTATTCTCAGACAATAATGTGAAACGTAGTGATGGTAAGATTGAGATTATATTGCCAGATCCAAAGTTTGAAATCACTAGTTCTCGCATTGATCATGATGCAATAATCAATTATGTTCCTTTATTTCGTTCAGATTTTACAGATAAAGAATTATCTAGTTATGAGCAACAGGGAAGGCAAGCTATTGTTAAAAGTATTGCAAAAATGGGGATAATAGAGCAAGCACGTATAAGTGCTGCAAATGTTTTGATACCACTGATCAGTCAGTTTGGCTATGAAAAGAAGAATATTAAGATTACATTCAGAGAAGATCTGAATGAATATGATATGAATAAATTAATTGTAATTAAGGAGATATCAAATGAAACGAAATAAATCATCAAACTTTGGTATTTTATTTAAAAGAATGTTTCGTCATTATCAAAAAATTGCTATAGTATTGTTCTTGATAGTTTTTGGTTTTGCGTATTTATGGCGTAACACAAAAAATGAAGTAAAAATAATCACTCCAGAAAAAATAGCTTTAAGTCCAGCTCAGGTTAAGCAAATAAAGGAAATAGGGCAGTGGGAGCTTTTGTCTATTGAGGCAGAAGAACTCATTGATACAGTTGATAGTAAACTCTTTAACAAGAAGGAGTTAGTTCGTGTTTATTATGGAACATTAAGATTAGGTGTAGACCTGAAAAAAGCAAAGACAGGATGGATTAGTAATGTTAATGATACTATTAGAGTTAAAATGCCTGCTATACAGCTTCTTGACAAGGATTTCATTGATGAAACAAGAACTGTTTCATTCTTTGAAACAGGTAAATGGACAAATAAAGATAGAAAGCAAATGTATAGTAGGGTTTATTCGAGAATGTTGAAACGTGCTATGACTAGAGAAAACATTGCGACGGCCCAAAAAAATGCCATCGCTCAGATGAAGAATCTTATCCAAGCGATGGGATTTAATAATGTTGAAGTTGTTTTTTAGTTTATTCTTTTATTTGAAATAATAATATTTTTATTTAATACTGCATTTCGTACCTTTGCTTTCATTACTCATGCGGTCAAGTGCTGTAACAACATATACAATACCTTTTTTATTAAATGAGTTTTCTGGAAGTTTATAGTATGTGTTAGCCGTTATTGCTGTAATTTTTGATGCGTCATTAAGATTTATTTTTTCTCCTTTTTCAAATCTATATATTACATAATTAACTGCTTTGTCTTGCCAGCTCTTACCTTTAGGTGCAGTCCAAAATAAAACTCTTCCATCCGATGTCATTATAACTTTAAGTTTCTTAGGCTTATTTGGCGATTTGTTGTCTATAAATGGCATTAGTGGATGCAGAGCAGGTGTATTCCAATAGTTCTGACGCATTGCGGTTCCATAATTTCCTATATTATCAACAGCAGCTTTTGCATACCACAGAACAGTGCCACTCACATTGCGCATTTGGTTATGCAGTTGTCTTTTTGCTTGTAACTGATGACGATTGCTATTTTGCAAATCTGCATGTTTAACAGTGCGTTCTACATCTTCACCTATGTATAATGGTCGTTTACTTGCATACCTATTCCACCATCTTATTAGTTCTTCATAGTCTGCGGCTTTGTTCCCAATCTCCCAATATAGCTGCGGTACACAATAATCTATCCAACCGTTATTTATCCATAACAAAACATCGGCATAAAGATCATCATAATTCTGTAGACCATTTGTTTGACTTCCAATTTCTGGGGCATTTTTCTTGTTTCTATATATGCCAAATGGTGATACTCCAAATTTAACCCAAGGTTTGCGTTTATGTATAGTCTCTGATAGTTGACGAATAAAAACATTAACGTTATCTCTTCTCCAATCTCCTTTGTCTTTAAATCCATTGGGTGATTGCTGGTATTGTCTGTCATCTGGAATAGACAATCCAGCCACAGGGTATGGATAGAAATAATCGTCAATGTGTAGACCGTCAATATCATAACGAGAAACAATGTCGTCTACAACTCGGCAGATATAATTGCAATTCTCTTTTATGCCAGGATTCAAGATGAATAGTCCATCGTATGAGAATACACGTTCTGGATGCTTTATTGCAATATGATTTGGTGCTAAGTCATTTGTGTTTTTAGTTTTTGCTCTATATGGATTTATCCATGCATGCAATTCCATTCCACGTTTGTGACATTCTGTTATCATCCATTGGAGTGGATCCCAATATGGCGATGGTATTTTGCCTTGTTTGCCAGTTAGAAATCTGCTCCATGGCTCTATAGAACTTTCATATAGAGCATCGCATTCGGGACGTACTTGAAAAATAATAGCATTAACCCCATCCTTTTGTAATTCATCAAGTTGAAACCTTAGAGTTTGTTGCATATCCTCTGTTGACATCCCTATGAATTGTCCATTTACACATTGAATCCAAGCACCTCTAAATTCTCTCTTCGGTGCAGCATTCATACTCTGTACAATAGAAGATAATGCAAATAACACTGTGATTAAATAAAAGAAAATAGTTTTTTGATAAATCATATCTTAACGTATTAATATAATTAGCAAACTCTTTTTGTTCTGCGAAATTAATCAAAAAAGATAAAACATACAATTTTTTATTATAAAAACGGATGAAATTGTTGATATTATAGTATAAAAATAAAGATGTGCTTATAAACTAATATATAAGCACATCTTTTTATAGTTTAATTTAATAGTATTAAATCTTATTGCATAGAAGTTTCCCAAATTATTTCACCCAATGTTGGATGAGTATGAACCATGTCGCGTAATTGACTTATTGTCGAATTACATGCCATAAGACAACTAACTTCTTGTATCAAATCTGCTGTGTGAGCACCGAATGCATGACAACCAATTATATGATCATCTTTATCAGAAAGGAGTTTTACAAGACCTTCTGTCTCATTCATTGCTAATGCTTTTCCATTAGAGCGATAGTATCCTTTGCGGCACTTGTATTCCATGCCTTCAGCTTTACATTGGTCTTCAGTCTTTCCAACGCAGGCGGCTTCAGGGTGTGTGAATATTGCAGATGGAATTAGTGATAAACGAATTTCATCATTGCGTCCAAGAATATGATTGATAGCTCTAAAACCTTGGAATGTTGCCGCGTGCGCAAGCATCATACGTGCATTTACATCACCAATAGCATATATGTTGTCTTGTGATGTTTTCATATTGTCATCAACAACTATTGCTCCTCGTTCCGTCTTAACTCCAACTGCATCTAGATTTAAGCCCTCTGAATTTGCGGCTCTTCCTGTTGCAATAAGCACTAAATCTGCTTCAACAGTTTCAGTCTTGCCTTTCCGTTCAAATACAACACCGTTAGGTGTGATTTCTTTTACTCCAGATTGCATGCTAAAGTTAACACCTCGCTTGCTTATAGTCTGGCGAAGGCGTTTGGCTATATCACTATCTAGAGCAGGTAGACATTCCTTTAGGAATTCAACAACAGTTACTTGACTTCCGAAACTGTTAAATATTGAAGCAAATTCCATACCAATAACACCTGCACCTACTATAACTAGACGCTGTGGAATTTCATTTACGTTAAGCAACTCTGTTGAAGTTACTACATTTGGTAAGTCAATACCTGGTATAGGAATCATTTTGGCACGAGAACCTGTAGCAATAATAATATTGTCAGCATAATATTCCTCACCATTTGCAACTACTGTATGGTTATCTTTAAATGTAGCTTCTGCTTTAACTAGAGTAATGCCAGGGGCGCTCATGAGAGTTTCAACACCATTACGAAGTGCCTCAACAACTTGTTGTTTGCGACCCATCACTTTTGTAAAGTCAAAGTCGAATGAGCAATTAGTTACTCCATAAACTTCTGCTTCATGTAAAGTGTCTATAACTTCAGCATTCTTGCAAAGTGTTTTCGTTGGAATACATCCACAATTCAAACATGTACCACCTGCATGTTCACGTTCAAAGATTACAACAGAAAGACCATTTTTTGCTGCATATTCTGCAGCTTTATATCCACCAGGTCCACTACCTATTATAATAATATCAGATTTATTCATAAAACTAAATTATATAACCAGTGTGGTTATTATTGGTTGTTTTCTTTATCTGCAATCAGTTGAGCATATGTAACTATAGGATGCTTTGCTGCAAGGACATCATCAACACGGCCAATTGGGGTGTTATGTGGAGCGCTCTTTACTGTGTCTGGCTCATTCTTAGCTTCTTTTGCAATGCGACGTAAAACATCAATAAATCCGTCAATGGTTTCTTTTGACTCGTTTTCTGTTGGTTCAATCATCATTGCTTCATGGAAAAGAAGAGGGAAGTAAATTGTTGGCGCATGATATCCATAATCAAGAAGTCGTTTAGCTACGTCCATAGTTGTGACGCCTGTAGATTTGTCTTTTAGTCCATCGAAAACAAATTCATGTTTGCAAAGTCCGTCAATTGGAAGTTCATAAACATCTTTCAGTGCTTCTTTTATGTAGTTTGCATTAAGAGTAGCTAGAGGACCAACCATTCTGATGTTTTCCTTACCTAATGTTAGGATATAGGTGTATGCACGCATTTCAACAGCAAAGTTTCCAAGGAATGCTCCAATTGATACATTATTGCCATCTGTGTCTATGCGGAATTTATCACCATCCTTAACCACACGTGGAGCTGGTAGGAATTCTTCCAGTCCTTTACGGACTCCAACAGGACCGCTTCCTGGGCCACCACCACCATGAGGTGTTGAGAATGTCTTGTGAAGATTTATGTGCATAACGTCAAATCCCATATCTCCAGGACGGCTTGCACCAAGCATTGGGTTAAGATTTGCTCCATCATAATACATTAAACCACCACAAGCATGAACTAGTTTCTCTATTTCAGGAATCTGCTGTTCAAATAGACCGAGTGTATTAGGGTTGGTCATCATCATTGCTGCAACATTTTCTCCTTCTTTCTCTAAAAGAGCTTTCAGGTCTTCAACATCAACAAGACCATTTTTTGTACTTTTAACTTCTAATACATCAAGTCCGCAAACAGCAGCAGACGCAGGATTCGTTCCGTGTGCAGAGTCTGGAACTATTACCTTAGTGCGTTTAACATCATTACGTTTCTCATGGTATGCTCTGATAATCATCAAACCAGTAAGTTCACCGTGGGCACCAGCAAATGGATTCAATGTAAACTCGCTAAGTCCTGCTAACGCTGATAATGATTTCTGCAATCCATAATATAATTCTAGAGCGCCCTGTACAGTTTCTTCAGGTTGTAATGGATGAAGACCGCTGAATGCTGTATGTGCAGCCATATCTTCATTGATTACAGGATTGTACTTCATAGTACAACTACCTAAAGGATAGAAACCATTGTTAACACCAAAATTGTTTTCACTGTGATTTGTATAATGACGTACTACTGTCATTTCATCGCATTCAGGTAGAGCAGCATCGACCTCACGTGTGCTTCCTTGGGGCAAAGAATAATTTCCAAATTCATTCTTTGGGAGTGTATATCCACGACGACCGCTATGTGAAAGTTCGAAAATCAGATTTCCATATAATCTATTATTCATATATTTATCCTCCCAATTATTTTGTAAGTTCAACTAACTTGTCAATTTCATCCTTTGTTCGCTTTTCTGTAACAGCAAACATAATGCAATCGTCAGCAACCTTAACACCGCCGAGTATGCCATTGTCGATGAATCGTTTTTGTAATTCATCAATATTGCCTGTATAGCGAACGCAGAATTCATTAAAGAATGGTTGATCAAATGCTAGTGTGAATTTTCCAGTTTTAACTAATTCATCACACATATAATGGGCTCCGTCGAATGAGCGCTTTGCAGCTTCTTTAACACCTTCTTTACCCATAACAGCCATATAGATAGTTACAAACAAAGCCATCAAACTTTCATTAGAACATATGTTTGATGTTGCTTTTTGTCTACGAATATGCTGCTCACGAGCCTGAAGTGTAAGAACGAATGCACGCTGTCCTCTGTTGTCTTTAGTCATACCAACAATGCGACCAGGCATCTTACGGATTAACTTTTCGCTACAGCACATATAGCCAGCGTAAGGACCGCCAAATGACATTGGGAGACCCAGTGACTGAACATCACCAACAGCAATGTCTGCTCCCCACTCTGCAGGTGTCTTTAGCAATGCTAAGTCAGCAGCAATGCTATTCATGATGAAAAGAGCTTTTTGTGAATGGCATGCTTCTGCTACACCTGAGTAATCCTCAATGATACCATAATAGTTAGGCTGCTGAACTACAACACCTGCAACACCGCCTGCATTGAGTTTTGTATTCATATCATCCTTATCAATTGCACCATTTTTTTCTGCAACCATTTCGATTTCAACACCATTGTAGTGCGCATATGTGCGTACAACCTTTAACACTTTTGGGTCAATGGTTGAACTTACTAAAACCTTATTTGCTTTTTTTGCATTAGCTTTTGCCATCATGACTGCTTCTGCGGTAGCTGTAGATCCATCATACATTGATGCATTAGAGATTGCTAAACCTGTAAGAGCTGTCATCATCGACTGATACTCAAATATATAGTGCAGTGTACCTTGTGAAATCTCTGCCTGATATGGAGTATAGCTTGTGAGGAATTCTGAACGCTCTACAATATTAGGAACGATAGAGGGAGTATAATGGTCATATACACCAGCACCGGCAAAACACGTGAGTTGTTTATTCTTGTTTCCTAAACAATCGAAGAAACGTCGAATTTCCATCTCACTCATTTGTGAAGGCAAATCATATTCACCCTTGAAACGTATGCTTTCTGGAACTTCGGCATATAAATCATCAAGTGACTTTACGCCAACTTTTGAAAGCATCTGTTGCAAATCATCCTCTGTATGAGGAAAAAATTTATATTGCATGGCTTAAATTGTTTTTAATATATAAAATGTTTACGCGAACCAACACAAAATAGATGTACTATTTGCGTTGGTTCGTGTATTATAAAATGAGTCTGTATGATTCTTATTGTTTTTCACAGAACTCTTCGTATGCTTTTGCATCCATAAGATTGTCAAGCTCTGCTTTGTCTGAAAGATGAACCTTGATAATCCAGTTAGCAAATGCATCTTGGTTAATCAACTCTGGAGTATCTTCAAGAGCCTCATTGATTTCAACAACTGTACCACTTACAGGAGATGTTAAATCACTTGCAGCCTTAACACTTTCTACAGCACCGAAATCTTCTTCAGCTTCAACATCATCATCAACTTCTGGCATATCAACATAAACGATATTGCCAAGTGCGTGCTGAGCATAGTCTGTGATACCAATAAAACCAAAGTCGCCTTCAACGCGTACATACTCATGTGACTCTGAATAGTAGAGTCCTTCCATTACTTTTGCCATAATTATTATTGATTTAAATGTATTTTGTTGTTTCTATTTAATTATTATTTGATTATTTCTTGTAGTGCTTGTCATAGAAGCGCTTCTTAACAACTACCGCTGGGAATGTTTTCTTGCGGATTTGTACTTCAACTTCTGTTCCAAGTTTGCCAAAACGGGCATCTACCAATGCCATAGCAACACTCTTACCTGTTGAAATACTATTATAACCTGTTGTTACTTCACCAATCTTTTCTCCGTCTTTTACGATAGCGTATCCATGACGTGGTATTGCTTTGTCTTTTAATTCAAGACCAACAACACGCTGCTTTGGACCTTCTGCTTTTTGTTGTTGTAGTGCTTCTTTTCCAATGAATTCTTCTTTATCGAATTTGCAGAACATACTTAGTCCAGCCATCACAGGTGTTATGTCATTTGAAAGTTCATCGCCGTAAAGTGGCAAACCAACTTCAAAACGCAGGGTATCACGGCAACCTAGACCACATGGTTTGCATCTTCCATCAGCCATTAACTTATCCCAGCAACGACATATGAAATCATGTGAACCATATATTTCAAATCCATCTTCGCCAGTATAACCTGTACGGCTTAACACTATTGTTTCTCCATCAACATCAACACGGCGTGCGTTGTAGAAAACAATATCTTTGCATTCTAAACCGAGGACTTCTTCAACAATTTTTTCTCCTTCTGGTCCTTGAACTGCTAACTGTGCATAATAGTCTGAGCAGTGATTGAATTCTACATTGAAACCTTCAAGGTTTTGTTTCATCCATTCAACATCTTTGTCAATGTTTGCAGCATTTATTACCAAGAAGAAGTCATTTTCTCCCATTTTGTAAACAAGAAGGTCGTCTACAGTTCCACCATTTTCATAGCACATCATTCCATAGAAAACCTGACCGTCTGGTGCACCTGTAACATCGTTTGTGAAGATATGGTTTACATATTTTTCTGCATCTTTTCCTTTTATTGCAACTTCACCCATGTGTGACACGTCAAAAACACCACTTTCATTGCGGACAGCGTTGTGCTCTTCGATAATTGATGAGTAAACGATAGGCATATCAAAGCCTGCAAATGGAGACATCTGTGCTCCAAGTTTTACATGTCTGTCATACAGACAAGTTCTTTTGTTTTCCATATTATCCTTTAGTTTTTATAAATTATATATTTTGTTTTTTATTCTTTTAATAATAGTTTTATTAAATCTTCCTTTTTGAGATTCATTATTATATCTTCAAGTTCGTCAGGAATAAATTCATTTAATGACTCTTTGGTTAATTGTCTTCCTTTGAATTTTTCTAATAATCCTTTATCAATATCTCCCGTTAAGAAGAAATCGCCAAGCATATTTATTTTTTTTATTATGCCGTTCTTCATTTCAATACGGATATCAAAATCGCCAACATTATCAATTCTTCCTTTTTTATTTATAGAATAACGGGGATTATTACCATAGATAAATTCATAAGAGTGGTATTCAAGTTCAATTTCTTCGATTTTCTTGACATCCTCTTCGCTTAGTGTGATTTCTTTATCACAAAGATTTTTACGAACAAAGATTTTGAAATCTTCAATTGATATGTTGATGTAATCTTTTAATAATGCAATATGCTGACGGACGCTTTTTACCCCTTTGCTAAGGAGTTTTGCATCTGTGGGAGTTATGGCCCCAACCATATTCTCCATATTTGTATCATATAGCATCGTACCATGAACAATGCTGTGTCCTGGGATGTGATAGAATGCATTACCAGAGACTTTTTTCCCATCAATCAAAATGTCGTTGCGACCTGTAGCTTTTGCATCAATCCCCAGTTTGTATAACGTCAAGGCTACCAAGTTGACATATTTGTTGAAGGTCAAATTCACATTTTCATCACAAGTAATGTATGAAAACATTATGTTATTCATGTCTGAATAAACACATCCACCTCCGCTTTTTCTTCTATATGTCTGGATGTTGTGTTTCTTGCAGAAATCGAGGTTAACTTCGTTTTCGATTAGTTGGTTTCTACCAAATATTACAGTTGGTTGACTTTGCCACATGAAAAAACATTCGTCCTCAACAATGTGAGTGGCGACATATTCTTCCATAGCCAAATAGAAAACAAGCTTTCGTGTCTTGTCGTCAGGCAAGTTTACATAAACCATCTTCTGTAAATAACTGTTGTGATTTTTGTTGGTGCAAATTTACTCATTTTTTATGTAATAACAAGCAAAATAACGAAAATGTTTATTTAAACTTTGAATTTATAGTACTATTTATTGCATTTTTTCAAAAATCAATAAGTGGATAAGTTTTTTTTAGTACATTTGCATTCATTTTATATTAAAAATAGTCGATATTCAGTAATATATATGATTAAGGATCTTCAAATAAGGGTAAGTCCACAGATTGCCACAGATGAGCAGGCTTTAAGGAAACAACTATCCCAAGATGCTGGCATAGATAATAAATCTATAACAAGTATTAGGGTTCTGAGAAGAAGTATAGATGCTAGGCATCGCAACATTTTTATAAATTTGCTAGTAAGAATTTATGTTGGCGAAGAACAAGAAGAACCAGATTTTATCCCCATCGAATACAAAGAAGTTTCTGGGGCAAGGAAAGCCATTGTTGTTGGTGCTGGCCCTGGAGGCCTATTTGCGGCACTACGATTGATAGAGTTAGGTGTTAAACCTATTGTTGTTGAAAGAGGAAAGAACGTTAGAGAACGGAAGAATGATATTGCCCAAATCGCTCGTACTCAGCAGGTTGATGAGGAAAGTAATTATAGCTTTGGCGAGGGCGGTGCTGGAGCATATTCTGATGGAAAATTATATACACGCTCAAAGAAAAGGGGCTCAATTGAGAAAATTTTGCGTGTATTTTGTCAACATGGAGCTTCTACTGATATTTTAATTGATGCCCATCCGCATATTGGCACGGATAGATTGCCTGCAGTTATTGAAAATATACGCAATACGATATTGAAATGTGGAGGTGAAGTTCATTTCCAAACGAAAATGGTTTCACTTATTCATAACGATTCAAAAGTTAAAGGAGCTATAGTTGTTAACCAGTTGACGGGTGAGGAAAAAGAATTAGAAGGTCCGGTTATTCTTGCAATAGGACATTCTGCAAGAGATGTATATCGGTATTTATATAGTGAGAATATTGAGATGGAAGCAAAAGGTATTGCAGTTGGTGTAAGATTGGAACATCCATCTCAACTTATTGACCGTATTCAATATCATAATAAAGAGGGTAGAGGGAAATATCTTCCTGCTGCAGAATATAGTTTTGTAACTCAGGTTGATAATCGTGGAGTTTATTCTTTTTGCATGTGCCCTGGCGGCGTTGTTATTCCTGCAGCAACAGGCAAAGAGCAGGTTGTTGTAAATGGTATGTCACCTTCGAATAGAGGAACAGCCTGGAGTAATAGTGGCATGGTAGTTGAATTGCGGCCTGACGACGTCAAAGGAGATGATATTTTAAAAATGATGGATTATCAGGAAAGGCTCGAGCGTAATTGTTGGCTTCAGGCTAATCGTAGGCAGACTGCACCTGCCCAGCGCATGGCTGATTTCGTGAATAATCGTCTCAGCTACGACTTGCCAAAAAGTTCATATCAGCCAGGTCTGATATCAAGTCCTTTGCATTTTTGGTTGCCAGAAAACATATCGACAAGATTAAAAACTGCATTTAAAATATTTGGAAAGCATAGTCATGGCTTTCTTACAAATGATGCAATCTTAATTGGTGTTGAAACTAGGACATCATCACCTTTAAGAATAATTCGTCATAACGAAACCTTGGAACATATTTCTTTTCATGGTTTGTATCCATGTGGGGAAGGTGCTGGATATGCTGGAGGTATAGTCTCGGCAGCGATAGATGGAGAACGTTGTGCTGAAAGTCTTGTACAAAATATAATTTGATTAATGTTGCGGAAGTTCTAAATCTCTGTAATATATGAATTGTAAATTTAGTTATTCTGACAATTATTTCGAGTTCTTTTTTTATGAAAAAACTTGACAAAACGCCCTTTTCATGCAAGAAAAAAGTCTTCCACAATCATTTATTTTGTTTATCTCTTCAAAGTTGTCCACCTGCCACGTTTTACGTGCTTAGAAAAGAAATTTTCTGCAAATACCTATCATTCAACGATTTGCAAAAGGCGGAAAAATGATGGGTATTGTCTCGTAATGCGAAAGGTGCCCTTTCGCACTGTCATATGTGATGGTTGACCATGTCAAACGTATCGTTTCGCACTGTCATATGCCACATATCACAAACGCTAACAAACCTTTCAATCGTGAACATCGGTTAAAATTATTTACAACCTTTAAGCCTATTGATTAACAACTTCATGGATTTTAAGTTTTCAGCGTGCCAAACTAAAAAATCAATAAAAAGTTCCAGTCCCCTTTATCGTTCCCGTTTTTTATTATGAAATATTTTGACAAAGTTGATTTTCACAAATGTCTGAATATAGCTCAACTTTTACATGTGTCGATTTGAGTAAAAAAATAATAGCCATCTTATTTGGGACTTTTCCATTTCCCTAAATAAGGTGGCTGTAGTATTATATTTCGTCTAAGTTTTATTTAGATATGCTCATATTATTTTATGTTTATAAATATTTTGCAGTATAACCACTGCCATTTAATTTTAATTCTTCAGGTGTTCCTTCATTTATAATATTTCCACCTCGCTTTCCTCCATCAGGGCCAATGTCTATGATATGGTCCGCAAGGCGAATAACATCAAGATTGTGTTCAATAATTATCACCGTATTGCCTCTGTCTACAAGTTTCTGAAGTACATCCATTAATTGCCTAATGTCATCAAAATGTAGTCCTGTTGTTGGCTCATCTAGAATATAAACAGTTTTTCCTGTGTCCCTTTTTGACAATTCCGTTGCAAGTTTAACACGTTGGCTTTCTCCTCCAGAAAGAGTTGTTGATGGTTGTCCAAGTTTAATATAGCCTAATCCAACTTCTTGAATTGTCTTTATCTTCCTAATGATATTAGGTACATTTTCAAAGAATTCAACAGCTTGGTTGACTGTCATATCTAAGACATCAGCAATTGATTTTCCTTTGTATCGGACCTCAAGTGTTTCTTTGTTATATCTTTTGCCACGACATTCTTCACACAGCGTTGTTACATCTGGAAGAAAATTCATTTCAATTGTTTTGTAACCATTGCCACCACAAGTTTCGCATCTTCCACCTTTAACGTTAAATGAAAATCTTCCAGGCTTATATCCTCTCATTTTAGCCTCTGGCAATTCTACGAAGAGTGAACGGATATCTGAAAATACTCCTGTATATGTTGCTGGATTAGAACGTGGTGTACGTCCTAATGGACTTTGGTCTACAGTTACAACCTTGTCTATATTTTCAATGCCGTCAATAGAATCATAGGGTAGTGGTTTTTTTAATGAACGATAAAAGTGCTGTGATAGAATTGGCTGAAGAGTTTCGTTAATAAGCGTTGACTTGCCAGAGCCGCTAACACCAGTAATAACAATTAGCTTTCCGAGTGGAAAACTTACGTCAATGTGTTTTAAATTGTTTCCTGATGCACCGTGAATAGTAATAAATTTACCGTTACCATCCCTTCTTTTCTTTATATTAGAAACAATTTTTTGCCCATTTAAGTATTCCGACGTTAAAGTGTTCTCTTTCAATAATTTCTGAGGTGTTCCCTGAAAAACTACTTTACCTCCTTTTCTTCCTGCTCCAGGACCGATGTCTACGATGTAGTCACCAGCTCTCATCATATCTTCATCATGCTCAACAACAATGACGGTATTACCAATGTCTCGTAATTGTTTTAAAGAGCTAATTAGCCTTTGGTTGTCACGTTGATGAAGTCCAATACTTGGCTCATCAAGAATATAGAGTACGTTTACAAGTTGTGAACCAATTTGAGTTGCTAGCCTTATGCGCTGGCTTTCTCCTCCTGATAAACTGGAAGAAGGGCGTGATAATGACAAATAATCCAGTCCAACATCAAGCATAAAGTCAAGACGAGAACCAATTTCTTTCAAAATCTCTTTCGAAATTTTCATTTGATTCTCATCCATGTCTTTTTGACAAATCTCCGTCCATGTTCTTAGGTCTTTAATATCCATATTTGTAAGATCAGAAATGGAATATTCCCCAATTTTGTAGGACAATGCTTCTTTGTTAAGTCTGTTCCCATTGCATTCTGGACATTTGCATACTGCAAGGAATTGATCAGCCCACTTCTTACTGTTTGCAGAATCATCTTGTTCCATTACTTGCCTGATATATTTTACAATACCATTAAACTCAACAAAATAGTCTGACGATGTATGAACTAATTCCTTTGCAATTTTGACTCTTTCAAGGCTTCCGTACAGGATTTCATTTATGGCTTCGTCTGTTATTTTTTCTATTGGTGTTTTTAAATTGAAATCGTACTTATTTAAGATTGACTCTATCTGCCAGAAAATCATCTGGTTCTTGTATTTTCCTAAAGGAGTTATGGCTCCTTCATATATTGACAAATTCTTGTTTGGGATGATTTTGTTTAAGTCTATTTCGTTTACGAATCCTAAACCTTTACATTTAGGACATGCACCTTCTGGAGAATTAAATGAAAATATATTTGGCGCTGGGTCTGCATATGCAATACCCGTTGTCGGACACATTAGTCTTCTGGAATAGTTTTTTAAACTTTTTTCCTCTTTGTCAAGTATCATGATTACACCATCTCCTTGTTTCAATGCCGCCTGTAATGATTTCTCTATGCGTGCTCTTTGGTCTTTTGTCGGTTCATTAGGAATCTGAAGTTTATCAATAACAACCTCAATATTATGATTTTTGTAGCGGTCAACTTTCATTCCTCTTATTATTTCCCGAATCTCTCCATCAACACGGATATTTAAATAGCCTTTATGACGCATTTGTTCAAAAAGTTCTCTATAATGTCCTTTTCTCTGCCGTACTAATGGAGCTAAAATATAGATACGCTTATCAGCATAGTCATGGCAAATCATTTCAAGAATTTTCTCCTCATTATATTTTACCATTTTCTCTCCCGTTGCATAACTATAAGCTGTTGCTGCCCTAGCAAAAAGCAAGCGCAGATAGTCATATATTTCGGTAGTAGTTCCTACTGTTGATCGTGGATTTTTATTTGTTGTCTTTTGCTCAATACTAATAACTGGAGATAGGCCACTAATTTTATCCACGTCAGGACGCTCAAGATTTCCAAGAAAGTTCCGGGCATATGATGAAAAAGTCTCTATATATCTGCGCTGTCCTTCAGCATAAATTGTGTCAAATGCTAGTGAGGATTTACCAGAGCCAGATAATCCTGTAATTACAGTTAGACTATTACGAGGTATAGTGACATCTATGTTTTTTAAGTTATGAACTCTTGCTCCGAAAACATTAATACTCTTCATGTTAGTAGTTTTTGTTAAAGCTCAAAGTTGATATCTGTTACTGTTTTTTTGACAATCTCTATCGCATTATTCTCCGCCAGAACGAACTCCTCCTACTGTATAGCCACGAAGCAAGTTTACATCACGGCGAATGTGATATTTTTTTCCATCAGCTCCTTTTGCTTCAACAAGCACAAAATATACACCTTCTTCAACAGGTTTGCCATTGAATTTTCCGTCCCAGCCTCCAGCAGGATCTGTCCATTCATATAGTTTTTGTCCCCATCGGTTAAAAATATATGCGTGGAATTCAGTTATACTTTGGTATCCATTTTTTGCTTTGTATATGTCATTAATACCATCTTCATTTGGAGAAAAGGCATTGGGCATTTGAAGGATACTCTCACTAATGGATATAGTTATAGGATCTTTTAAGTTCCAGAAATCTTGGGTATATGATATTGTATCATTTCCTTGAACAAATTTTGCATACAACCTTATATTATGAGTCCCTGCTTTAGTAAAAGTATATTCGGTATTTTCTTCATAGCGAATCAAATATGGTGTTTGGTCTTCTTCTAGATTAAAACGCCACTCATAATATGAATTCCAACCGGCTGTATTTTCTGTGTTTGCATTAAAAGTCACTTTAAGAGGTGCAGACCCAGAATAGTTACTTGTTATTTTTTCTCCATCTTTGGTCTGAATTGTAGCCATTGGGTTAATTGTTGGTACTTCATCTGCACTTAAAAAACCAATGATATTGCATAAAAATGTTGCTAATAAATATTTATTTATCATTATTTTTTGATGTGTTGTTATTATTTTCATGCAAAATTACGGAATAAAGTTGATTTAAACACTATTTTTTTGTAATTTTGCAATCAGTTTTAAATAAAATAAGTTTTATGAATAAAGTTTTAAGATATTTCTTCTTTTTCTTGCTAATTCATTTTTCAATAGATTTAGTTGCCCAAGATGCATCTATTAAGCAGCAGCACAAAGTAAAGAAAAGCGAAACCTTGTTTGGTATTGCTAAGCACTATAGTATTTCTATTGAAGAACTGATGACTGTTAATCCGGAAATGAAAATGGAAGGCTATCAATTAAAAAAAGGAGATTACATCAATATACCGTTTTCTACAAAAGAGAAGAAAACACAACCAAAACAGGCTCAAAACAATCAACAACAAATACAAATACAAGTAAAAGACCAAGTGTCACAAAAAAAAGATGGAACAATTAGAGTTGGTGTTATGCTCCCATTGCACGATTTGAACGGCGACGGTAGACGTATGATAGAGTATTATAGAGGATTACTTTTAGCTTGTGATAGATTGAAAAAGGATAATATTTCTATTGATATTAGAGCATGGAATGTGCCAATTGATTCGGATATAAGAACAACTTTATTAGATCAAGATGCTGCAAAATGTGATTTGATTTTTGGTCCTCTATATACTCCAATGGTGAAACCACTTGCTGATTTTTGTAAAAAGAATGACATAAAACTTGTAATACCTTTTTCAATTAGTGGAAATGATGTCGCTTCATGTGATAAAATATTTCAAGTATACCAAACTCCAGAGACTTTAAATTCAATCACATCTGAAAGCTTTATTAAGCAGTTTAGTGGTTATCATCCTATAATAGTCGATGCGGAAGACCCTAATAGTGACAAAGGTGCGTTTACTACAGAACTTCGCAGGCAGTTGGATAAGAATGGAATAAGTTATTCTTTAACAAGTTTGAGGTCAAGTGATGAAAATTTTGCTAAATCTTTTACTTTAAGCAGGCCAAATGTAGTTATTATCAATACAGGCAGGTCTCCAGAGCTAAATACTCTTTTTCAGAGATTAGACAGACTCTCGGCTGCTAATATAAATTTGAGTGTTTCTTTGTTTGGTTATACAGATTGGTTTATTTATATTACGCCATATCAGAATTCTTTCCATAAATATGATACATATATACCAACAACTTTTTATTATAACTCGTCATCAAATGATACACGTTGGGTTGAAGCAAATTATAAGTCGTGGTTTAAAAATGATATGATGTATGCTTTACCACATTTTGGTTTGACAGGTTTTGATCATGGTTGTTTCTTTATTGGAGGATTCCATAAATTTGGCAAAGCATTTACTGGCGGAAAAGGGCAGTCAACCTATCGTGCCGTCCAAACTCCATTGCAGTTTAAACGTATAGGACAGGGGGGCATGCAGAATGAAGTATTTATGCTTATACACTATAAAAAAGACAAATCAATAGATGCTATTAATTTCTAATAAAGCATTTTATTAAATCCCGATGGTTTCGCGAAAGTACATATTAACAAAAAAAACATTTAAAGTAAAACATTTTATTTTACTTTTTATATTGTTTTCATTACCACTCTCATCTTTTTCGCAGATTGGAAGTCATAGAAGTGAGCTATCTTTAGGTTTAAATACAGGATATGTTTTTAGTAATGTTGGATTTACGCCTAAAGTCTCACAGAGTTTCCATGGTGGAATTACTATTGGGGTTAGTGCAAAATATGTTTGTGAAAAATATTTTAACACAATTTGCTCAATACTCGGCGAAGTCAATTATTCAAGCATAGGTTGGAAAGAAGACATACTTAATAATATGGATATGCCAGTAATTAACTCTAAAACTGGTTTACCAGAAAAATACCAACGCACAATAAACTATATTCAAGTACCTTTGTTTGCTCATCTTGCATGGGGGAAAGAACAAAAAGGATTTCAGTTCTTTCTTCAAGCGGGTCCTCAATTTGGTATATACCTAAATGAATCAACACAATCAAATTTTTCTTTTAAAGATATTGATGTTGATTCCCGCTCAAATACTATCATTGCACAAGATACAATGAGTGTCGAGCGTAAATTTGATTATGGAATTGCTGCCGGCGCAGGTGTGGAATATTCTTTCCCTAAAATAGGGCATTTTATGCTCGAAGCTCGTTATTACTATGGACTTTCAAATATATACCATGATTCTAAGAAGGATTTTTTCGGAAGATCAAATTTTGGAAATATTATAATCAAACTTACATATTTGATTGATATCTTCAATAGGAAAACAAAAATATAAAAATTATTTAAACAAATATTCACTAATTAAAAATTATCAATTATGTTTGAAGGACAACCAAAAGGTCTATTTGCGTTGGCTTTGGCCAACACAGGTGAGCGATTTGGCTATTATACGATGATAGCCGTTTTCGCATTGTTTCTAAGAGCCAATTTCGGTCTTACACCAGGAACAGCTGGAGTAATTTACAGTTCTTTCTTGATGATGGTTTATTTCTTACCACTCATCGGAGGTATAATGGCTGATAAGTTTGGATTTGGAAAGATGGTTACTGCTGGTATTATTATTATGTTTTTTGGCTATCTTTTCTTGTCTATTCCGTTAGGTGGAGGTGTTATGGCTATGTGCTGTATGTTGGCTGCTCTTTTCTTCATTAGTTTTGGAACTGGTCTTTTTAAGGGAAACTTACAAGTAATGGTAGGTAATCTTTATGATGACCCTAAGTATGCTGACAAGCGTGATTCTGGTTTCTCTATTTTCTACATGGCTATAAATATTGGTGCATTATTTGCTCCAACAGCCGCTATTAAGATTTCAGAATGGGCTAAAAACTCACTAGGTTATACTCAAGATGGAGAGGCATACCACTTTGCATTTGCCGTTGCTTGTGCTTCTCTGATTCTTTCTATTGCTATATATTATGCTTTCCGTAGTACTTTCCGCCATACGGAAGGTGGAAAAAAAGATGGTGTAAAGAGCAACGCTGCTGTTACTGAAGAACCTGAACTTTCAAAAGAAGACACAAAGCAGCGTATTATTGCACTATGCCTTGTTTTCGCTGTTGTAATCTTCTTCTGGATGGCTTTCCATCAGAATGGACTTTCACTGACTTATTTTGCTAATGAATTCACTGAAAAGTCAGCAACAGGAGCTAATACAATGCCTTTTGATGTAATTAATCTTGTAATGGTAGTCTTCATTGTATATGCTTCATTCTCTTTGTTCCAAAGTAAGACTTCAAAAGCAAAAGGTATTTCTGCTTTAGTAATTATTGCTGCGCTGGCAATACTATATTATAAATATACAAGAGCAACTGGTGAGGTTGAGATTTCAGCACCAATTTTCCAACAGTTCAACCCATTCTATGTTGTTGCATTGACTCCAGTAAGTATGGCTATTTTCGGCGCTTTGGCGAAAAAAGGTAAAGAGCCATCAGCTCCTCGCAAGATAGCATACGGTATGCTTGTTGCTGCTTCTGCATTCTGTCTCATGATGTATGCAAGCCGTACTTTGCCTTCTCCAGATGAACAGAAGGCATTAGGAGAAGCTGGAATGTTTGTTTCTCCATATTGGCTTATTTCAACATATCTTGTGCTTACATTTGGTGAACTTTTACTGTCTCCAATGGGTATATCATTTGTTTCAAAGGTTGCTCCTCCAAAGTATAAAGGAATGATGATGGGAGGTTGGTTTGTTTCAACTGCTATCGGTAATCAGCTTGTTATGGTTGGTGGTTTGCTTTGGGGCGGTATAAAGTTATGGATCGTATGGGGAGTATTTGCAGTCCTTTGTATTCTTTCTGCACTCTTCATGTTTGCAATGATGAAGCGACTTGAAAAGGTAAGTTAAAGATTTGTAAACCTGCAAAATAAGTGAGAGCTTCTGAATAAATAATAAGTGAAGCTCTCACTTGTTCTTTATTAAATTTGTCACTTTTTTTTACAAAACATAAAAACTACAAATAATGAGAAAGTTATATTTAGTATGTTTTTTGTTCCTATTTTTTGTTTTATCAGGTTGTGAAAAACCAATTATAGATGATGAAATTGGTTTGGATGATGAAACCGAACAAACAGATAAGAATAAGGACACAGACAAGAAACAGGACGATGCTTCAAATGATTCGGATAATAACGACAATGGAGATGATGAAGAAACAGAGACTCCTGACAACTATGAGGAAAAAGATATTGAAGATGGTAATGACGATTCTCATAATAACGGAAGTGGTCGTTCTGTAGAAGATGCCCTTACTGTATCAGAGTTTATTTTTAATGATATTGAGAATTTTGTATTTGTTAAAGGATATATTGTTGGGGCATGCACAAAGAGCATAGAGAATGCTGACTTTGAACCTCCGTTTGACTATGATACGGCGATTCTTTTAGCTGATAAAAAAGGTGAGACTGATATTGATAAGATTATTTCTATTCAATTAAAGAAAGGAAAACTTCGTGATAAATTTAATCTCATTGCCCATCCTGAGAATTATGGTCGCAAAGTTTATTTCTTTGGTTCAAAAAAAGTATATTTAGGAATTTATGGGATGAAGGACGATATTGGAGCTAGTGGATTTCTAGATTAATATCACCAAAAATATAGCATTAGTCAATAAGATTTTGCATGTCATTTTTATATGTTGACTATGTCTACTATATTAATTGTGGTTAGCTGTAAAAATTTACGAGTCATACACAGAGCTATATTATCAATTTTAAGCTTATAACAAAAAGGCATACTGTAATAAATCAAAAACAGTATGCTTTTTTGTTTATATATTCATAATGTTTTTAGTTAACAACATTAATTGGTTTTCCATTATTGAAAGCAACTAAATTCTGGGCAAGAACATTGATAAGTTTTTGTCGTGATTGTGGTGTTGCCCATGCTATGTGAGGTGTTATATATGAATTATCGCATTTTAGCAAAGGATTGTCTTCAGAAGGAGGTTCTTGCTCTAGTACATCTGCGCAGTATGCAAATATTCTACCATTTTGGAGTGCATTAGCCATATCAATTTCATTTACTAATGCTCCTCTACCAGTATTTATAATTATAGCAGAGGATTTCATTTGCTCAATTGTTGGGTGTGATATTATATGGTGTGTCTCTTTGGTTAGTGGACAATGTAATGTTATAAAGTCTGACTCAGAAAACAGTTGTGATATTCCGCATTTACATATATACGATGGTAAGCTTATTTGAGGTTTGCTTGTATTAGCAATAACTCTCATTCCAAATGCAGATGCAATTTGAGCGACACGCATACCAATATTACCGAGTCCTATAATGCCAATAGTTGAACCTGACAACTGAATCTGTTTCCTATCATAATAGCAGAAATCTAATGATTTGCTCCATTTGCCATTATGATTAAGTATAGCATAGTGTTCTACACTATTTGTTATATTTAAGATGTGTGCAAATACCATTTGTGCGACACTTTCAGTGCTATATGCAGGAACATTAGTTACGATAATACCTTTGTTTTTGGCAGCATCGATGTCAACTACATTATATCCAGTTGCCATAACTCCAATATATTTAATTTTTTTTGACTGTTTTATTATTTCAGCATCAATGGCAACCTTGTTTGTTAATATAGCATCAGCATCTGCTATTCGCTCTATGATTTGGTTCTTTGCAGTCCTATCATAGATATTCAAATCTCCAACATGTTGCAATTCTTTCCATGAAACATCTCCATGATTTATTGTATAACCGTCTAATACTACAATTTTCATCTTAGTTCTATTTTTTTATGTAAATAACATAAGCCAATATCATATGTTATTTTTCATGTTATCTTTTTTCATCCTTTTTCGAATCTGTTACCCCAACGCTCATGAAGCTGCATGTTTAATCGTTCTTCCGCAGCATTTTGTTGTGGATAGTAGAATCTTCTTTCTATGATTGGTGTCGGTAGATATTGTTGTTGTGTGAAGTGATTTGGAAAATCGTGTGGGTATTTGTAATCTTTACCATAATTAAGATTTTTCATTACTTCGGTAGGTGCATTGCGAAGATGAAGTGGAACTGGAAGATTGCCACTCTTTCTAACTTCAGAAATAGCTTCGTCTATTGCAAGATATGCAGAATTACTTTTCGCACTTGATGCTAAATAAACAACAGCTTCTGCAAGTGGAATACGTCCCTCTGGCATTCCGAGTTTTGTTACAGCATCAAATGCGGCATTTGCGATAAGAAGCGCATTAGGATTGGCTAAACCGATGTCTTCAGCTGCACTAATTACAATTCTCCTTGCTATGAATTTTGGATCTTCACCACCTTCAATCATACGTGCCATCCAGTAAAGCGCAGCATCTGGGTCACTACCTCTAATGCTCTTAATGAATGCAGAAATTATGTCATAATGCATTTCTCCATCTTTGTCATATGCCAATGGATTTTCTTGAAGCCTATTAACTACAAGCTTATCTGTGATAACAATTTCTTCATTATTATTTGATTGGCAAACAAGTTCTAATATATTTAATAATTTTCTGGCATCTCCACCACTATATCTTACAAGCGCATTTGTTTCTTTTATAGTAATTTTTTTCTCTTTTAATATAATATCAGTTGCTATTGCCTTTTCTGCTAAACTAATAAGGTCTGCAGAAGATAATGGTTTTAAAATATATAATTGACATCTTGAAAGTAATGGACGTATGACTTCAAATGATGGGTTTTCTGTCGTAGCACCAATCAGAGTTATTACACCTTGTTCTACAGCGGCAAGCAAAGAGTCTTGCTGATTTTTACTAAAGCGATGTATTTCGTCAATAAATAGTATAGGAGAAGAATTGGTGAAAAATTGGTTTCCTTTTGCACGCTCAATAACATCTCTAACTTCTTTGACTCCACTTGAAACCGCACTCAGTGTGTAAAATGGTATTTCCAGCTGGTGAGCTATAATCTGTGCTAATGTTGTTTTCCCAACACCAGGAGGCCCCCATAAAATGAATGAAGAAATTTGTTTTCTTTCTATCATATTGCGCAAAACTGCACCTTTGCCAACAAGATGTTGCTGACCAACATAGTCCTCAAGTCTTAGAGGACGAAGACGTTCTGCTAATGGTTTCATATTGCAAAGTTAGTATAAAGGTTGGAAAAAAGAGAATGTAATATGTGGTTTTTTAGAAAAATAGCTGGAAAAACTTGTAAATAAAAGATAAAGTATTTACTTTTGCAATCTCAAGAGCTTAATATATTAAAACTCAAATTACATATCATAGATTTAATGAAAATAAGTATTCTTCAAACTAATATAAAGTGGGCAGACTGTGAATATAATAGAAATCAAGCAGAGTTGTTGTTAAATAAAGCACAAGACAGTGACTTGTATGTTTTGCCAGAAATGTGGTCAACAGGTTTTGTTACTTCTCCCGAAGGGATTGCTGAAGAAGATGAATATTCATTAAATTGGATGATAGAACAAGCAAAGATGCATAATGCGGCCATCTGTGGTAGTGTTTCTATCAAAAATGATGGTTACAGAAATCGAAACTATTTTGTTTTTCCTGACGGAACTTTCAAGTATTACGATAAACGTCATTTATTTAGTTTTGGTGGAGAAAATGCAAACTATGAACATGGATGCTCACGCGTAATTGTTGAGTGGAAGGGTTATCGTTGCTTGTTATTGACGTGTTATGATTTGCGTTTTCCTGTTTGGTGCAGAAATCAAGATGATTATGATGTTATTATTATTGTTGCCAATTGGCCCGAAAGTCGTAAGCACGTTTGGGATACACTTTTGAAAGCTCGCGCAATTGAGAATCAATGTTTCGTTATTGCTTCAAATAGAGTAGGGCAGGATAATTCTTCAATTTATATTGGTGGTAGTTATGTTATTGATGCAAAAGGAAAAATTATTTCTCAGAACCATACAGAAGATGAAGAAATAATTTCTGCCACAATATCTCATAATGATCTTGACAACTTCAGAAATAAATTCAGAGTTTTATCTGATAGAGATGAATTTAAATTGTGCAAGTAAATATTCACATAGTGTTTTAGATAAATAAATACAATAACAATATTATGAAAAAAAACGAGAATAGTACATTAACTCTAAAATCTTTGAACAAAGGTAATGTCTGGGATATCCAAGAAAATGATGTTTTTAGACTAATTACTTCTGCGAAGAAAGATGCAGAACTAAAAGAAAATATTAATCACTATATTGATATTATCAAGACTGCTTTTACGATAGAAGAAGTTTTAATTGATAGAAAAGAAGTGATAAAGAAATACGAAGACAGAGGTTTTAAAGTAAATTCTGTTACAATTGAAGATTCCAAGAAAAAATGGGCAGTTAAGAAAAAGCCAATATCTAGAATAACTGATTTAACTTATGAGAATATTCGCCATATATCAGCTTCAAAACTGATTGAAGTTTTAGACAGGAACTTTGGAGGAGGATGGGATAGTATCTCTCAGAGCATTAAAGATATTATTGAAAGTGGTTTTGATATTAGTACAACTACTCTTCCCAAAGAAAGATTGAGGAAAAAAGGTGGTATGTATGAGAAAAAATTAGAAGATGGTTTTGAAGTGTTGGAAATAGAAAAAGGTTCTTGGGTTGAGGCTATCTTTGCCAAGCAAAAACCAAAACCAAGTATAGAACAAGCAATTATAGAGAAATATGAGCATAAGAGTTCTGATGATGAAGATGAGATAGAGCTTGACGATGATAATGAATTTGATGATGAAGATGAGTTTGATGAAGAAAAATTATTAGAGGAAAGCTATCGTACTACGTTTGAAACAAATCCTGAGGATTTGGGACTTGAAGCAACAAATGTAGAAGATGAATATGATGATTAAATATTGGATAATGGAGGTAATTTTATTTACCTCCATTATCCAATATAACATTATAGACCCAATAGTAAAAAAGAAAAGGTTACTTCATTACGAGGTAACCTTTTCTTTTTTACTATAATAATTTTAAAATTAGTTCTTAAAGAAATCTTTTACAGCTTCATTTGGAACCATCTGCTCATCAAAAACATAAGCACCAGTCTTTGGGCTCTTAACCATTTTGATAACTTTTGTATATGCGCGACCATCCTTTGAACCTTCGTGGAGGGTTGCAACGGTTTTCTTTGCCATAGTTCTCTATTTCTATTATTTTATCTCTTTGTGAAGAGTCATCTTCTTCAAGATAGGGTTATACTTCTTAAGCTCCATACGTTCTGGAGTGTTTTTGCGGTTTTTAGTCGTAACATAACGACTTGTGCCTGGCATACCGCTATTCTTCATTTCTGTGCATTCAAGAATAACTTGAACTCTATTACCTTTTGCTTTCTTAGATGCCATGGTGTTTACTCTCCTATAACTTTAATGTCTTTCCAGTCAACATATCCTTTGGCAACTGCTTGGTTAAGAGCAGCATCAAGACCAATTTTGTTAATTAAGCGCAAGCCTGCTGCACTAATTTTTAAGCTTATCCAGCAACCTTCCTCAACATAGTAGAACTTCTTGTTAAACAAGTTTACATCGAAAGTTCTCTTTGTGCGGTGCTTTGAGTGGGAAACATTATTGCCGATTTGAGCTTTCTTTCCCGTAATTTGACATATTTTCGACATTGCTATCTAATTTTTTGTTTTCTTTTTATATACCTATTCCAAACAGGGTGCAAAATTATAAACTTTTTTCTTATTAGCAAAATATTTACATAAATAAAGTTGTTATTTAAGAATTTTTTGTTATTTCGTGGTCAATTATAAATTTTACAATCATTTGCATAGCTTTACTTGTTGCAACTGATAGATTTACATCTCTTCCTTCATCTTCTTCAAGCTTATGAGTAATAATTTCATCCTTATTGCCGCATGCAAGCCATATTGTTCCAATAGGAATTTCTTTTGTTCCGCCACCAGGTCCTGCAAAGCCTGTTGCTGATATCGCAAAATCAACGTTTAATGTTTCAATTGCGCCTTTAACCATTTCGATTGCAACTTCTTCGCTAACAGCGTTTTTTTCCTCAATAAGTTTACTGTCAATATTTAATAATTTAGTTTTTATTTCATCTGTATAGCATATTATGCCACCTTTGAAATATTCTGATGCGCCTGGAGTCGCGATAATAGCTTCAGCTATACGACCGCCGGTACAACTTTCGGCAGTTCCCAATGTTAATTCTGATTCATAGAGGTGCTGTTGCAGTTCGCGGCTTAATACTTTGTTTTCTAATTCCATTTTATTTATATATTATTGAAATGTTATTTTTGAAAATGCTGGTTTATCTATTGTGCAGAATATTTTGTCTATATACTTATAATATCCAGTTATACCAATCATTGCAGCATTGTCTGTTGTAAAACTGAACTTAGGAATGTAAATTTGCCATCCATATTTTTGTGAGTATTCCTGAAATGCATTGCGTAGCCCTGTATTTGCAGATACTCCACCAGACAATGCAACACGTTTAATACCTGTTTGATTTACAGCAAGTTTTAGCTTTTTCATCAGAATTCTAACAATCGTATGCTCAATACTTGCAGCAATATCTTCTTTATGGTTCTCAATGAACTCTGGTTCTTCTTTAATCCAGTCTCGTAAACTATAAAGAAAAGATGTTTTTAATCCGCTGAAACTATAGTCGAGTCCAGCAATGTGTGGCTCTGAAAATTTGTAGGCATTAGGATTTCCTTTACGTGCTAATCTGTCTATTATAGGACCACCAGGATAACCAAGTCCCATTATTTTTGAACATTTGTCTATTGCCTCACCTGCTGCATCGTCGATTGTTTGTCCTAATACTTCCATGTCGTTGTATGCATTCACTTTTACGATCTGAGTATTTCCGCCACTAACTAATAGGCATAGGAATGGAAGTTTTGGAGGTTCTTTCTCCGAATCCTTTTCACGAATGAAGTGTGCCATTAAATGACCTTGCAAATGGTTGACATCAATCATTGGTATCCCTAATGAGCGAGCCAAGCCTTTTGCGAAACTGACTCCAACAAGCAATGAACCCATGAGCCCTGGACCTCGAGTAAAAGCTATTGCTGTTAGTTGTTCTTTTGATATACCAGCCTGTTTCAAGGCTTGATCTACAACTGGTACAATATTTTGTTGATGTGCCCTTGATGCTAATTCTGGTACAACTCCGCCATAACTTTCGTGAACAGCTTGGGATGCTGTTACATTACTTAATAGTATGTTATTATGAAGTACTGCGGCTGAAGTGTCGTCACAACTGCTTTCTATACCTAATATGTATATGTCTTCTTTTTGCATGAATTTATCTTAATATGTAAGTATTTCAACACCGTGTTCAGTCATTAAGAATGTATGTTCCCATTGTGCGCTTGGCAATTCATCTCCAGTGATTACTTCCCAGCCAAATGGATCATCAGCATCAATGAATACTTCGTGTGTTCCCATATTAATCATTGGTTCAATTGTGAAAACCATTCCTGGGACAAGAAGCATTCCAGTGCCTTTTTCCCCAAAATGAGTTACGTCAGGTTCTTCGTGGAATTTTAATCCTACACCATGCCCACATAAATCCCTGACAACACCATAATGATGCTTTTTTGCATGTTTTTCTATAGCATGGCCAATATCACCCACAAAACCATAAGGCTTTGCTGCTTCTGCTCCTATTTCTAAACACTCTTTAGCAACTTTGACAAGTTTTTCTTTCTCAGGACTCGTTTTGCCAATAATGAACATTCGTGATGCATCGGCAAAGTATCCGTCTAATATTGTGGTAAAATCAACATTTATTATGTCTCCTTCCTCAAGTATATCGTCTTCCTTTGGAATACCATGACATACAACTTCATTTATGCTGGTACATACTGATTTAGGAAACCCTTCGTAGTTGAGACATGCTGGGATTGCGCCGTGTTTTGTACAATAATCATAGCATATTTTGTCTATTTCCAATGTTGACATTCCTGCGTGAATGTTTTTAGCAACCTCGTCAAGAACGCCTGTATTAATGATGCCACTACGTTTTATGCCTTCAATTTCTTCAGGAGTTCTGATTAGCTCTCGCGTGGGAACTTCTTTACCTTTATTTTCCCAGTATAATATGCGTTTGTCCATTTCTGTCAGAGGCTGACCATGAATAATACGCCATCTTTTTTTCTTATTGAAAGTCATTAATATTTATATTTTATTTATATCTTAATTTTACTTGTTATAAGTATTTTTCTATTTCAACCGTCCAGTCTTCTCCATTTGCTGGAGAATATGTTTGAAAGCCAAGTTTTGATGCAGCTTCAATATTCAAAGAACCATCATCTATATAGAGAGTTTCATTAGCAATTATTTGCTCTTCGTCAAGTATCTTTTTAAATATCCGTTCATCAGGCTTCATCATTTTGCATTTGTAGCTAAGGTATATTGAGTCAAAATATTTATCTATAGATTTTCCTTCACCGTCAAATTCTTTGCTTAAAGCCCAATCCATCATATACGGATTTGTATTTGATAATAGGATTATGTGAAATCCTTCCTCTCTTAGTTTTATTAATGTTTTTATATTTCGTTTTGGTAAATCTTTTACATACCCTAACCAGCAATGCTTACATTCATAAAATGTCAGTTCTCTTTTTGCTATTTTACTTAATTTTTTCCGAAACTCTTCTGCTGATATTTTACCGACTTCAAGTTCCCCGAATATTCCTTTTTGTGTATATGGGTTTAGCCAGTTCTCAATATCCTCAATACCAATATTATGAAACCGTTTTATTGCTTGTGATTGGTCTAGCGTTATTATAACTCCGCCCAAGTCGAATATTATGTTTCTTATGCTACTCATAACTGGTTAGAAGTGTTTTATTGCCCTGTCCATTTCCCTTCGGTCTTCTTTTTCTTTCAGAGTTTGCCGTTTATCAAAGCTTTTCTTGCCTTTTGCTAATGCAATATCCATTTTTGCATAACCTTTTTGATCAATAAAAACAAGTGTTGGCACTATCGTAAAACCAACTTGTTTTGTTGCTTCCTGGAGTTTTCTGATTTCTTTTCGAGTAAGTAATAATTTGCGGTCACGTTTTGATTCGTGGTTATTATATGAACCATAAAAGTATGGGGATATATTCATACCTTTAACCCATATCTCTCCATTGATAATTATGCAATAGGCATCTACAAGTGATGCCTTTCCTTGCCTTATGGATTTTATTTCAGTACCAGTCAGAACTATGCCTGCTGTATATGTATCAACAAAAAAGTATTCAAAAGCAGCTTTTTTGTTTTTTATCTGTATTGGACTTTTTTTTCTAAGTTCCTGTTCTTCTTTGTTCATTGTTTATATAATAGTAACAAAATTTTGAATGTGTTCGTCAATATAGCATGCAATTTGTTCTGTCCATTTTTCTTCATTCTCAACAAAATTATCATCTATATCGTCAAATTCTGGCATTTGTTCAAACATAGCCATAAATTCCTCATCACTACATTCTTTTTCTATTCTTTCATGATACTTGTCGTATAGTTTGTGAGCTTTATTTATTATTTTAGCCAAATCGTCAAGTCCCCATAATCTCATCATTTTTGCAAATGGGTTATGGAAAATGAATCCCCCATATCCATTATGTATTAGCTGGATGAATCCTCCATCCATAACTTCTTCTTGGAGTATATGGTAAGCTAATAGAGTTATCTGCTCTGAATTTAGGTCTTTCATGTTGTTTGCTCCTAGTTCACCACCAATAGCTTCATTTATAGCATTAATGAATGTGTTAACAAAAGCATCCATACCTTCAGCAGCAGCTTTTTTCAAAGTTTTATCGCTAATTTTGACTTCTTTCATCTTTATAGTGCATTATCGCTGCAAAATTACAATAAAAAATTCGATTTACCATAACCTTTAAGCAATAATCAGCCATGTTTCTTCGTTATATTATTGATGAGAAATATATTATTAATCTTTTTTGTTGTTTTTTTCTCTGTTGCGAAAGCGCAACGAAATGAGATCTTAGACAGTCAGATATCCTCTTTACAAGTTGTAGCTGATGATAATTGGTTGTCCATTCCTATTATTGAGCTTGGCACAAATCAGCGTATTAACATCAATTTTGACGACTTGACACACCAATATAGGCGTTTTGCTTATAAGTTAGAACATTGTGAGGCCGATTGGAGTGTTTCGTCTCAACTCTTTGAGAGTGATTTTGTTAGTGGATTTGCATCAGGAAATCTAATTGAAGATATTGAAGAATCCGTGAATACAACCGTGCTGTATACTCATTATAGAATGTCAATTCCGAATAGAAATTGCAATATTAAAATGAGTGGTAATTATCGTTTGACAATTTATGATGATAATGACGAAGAAAAACCTGTTGTAGTTGCATATTTTATGGTTGTAGAACCTATAATGGGAGTTCAATTATTAATGTCTTCAAATACGGATGTTGATATAAATCAGTCACATCAGCAAATTGCAATGCAGATTAATTATGGTAACATGAGAGTAATAAATTATCAGGACCAGATTAAAACTGTACTCCTACAAAACGGTTTGTGGAGTAATGCAAGGATAAATGCTAAACCACAATATGTTATGACAAATGGATTAAGGTGGGAGCATTGTAAGAATTTTATTTTTGATGGTGGTAATGAATTTCATAAGTTTGAAGTCCTGGATCCAACTCATCCTACGCTTGGAGTTGACAGAATAGATTGGGATGGACATGATTATCAAGTATATCTTTTTCCTGATGTTCCTTCATTTAATTATGTTTATGATTTCGATGCCAATGGTTCCTTTTATATAAGAAATAGCGATAATATCGAAAATGACAGAATCTCAGATTATGTTTTAGTCAATTTTACATTACATACGCCACAGAAGTATGATGGCGATATTTATATCAATGCAAAGTGGACTAATGACCAGTTCTTGCCACGATATATGATGCTATATGATGAACAAAATAACATTTATCATACAACAATCAGTTTGAAGCTGGGATACTATTCATATCAATATTTGCTTATTGACAGAAATGGAAATATTCAGAGGGTTCCTTCAGAAGGAAATTTCTTTCAGACTGAAAATCTGTATGATGCTTTAATATACTATCGTGAACAAGGAGGAAGAACTGATAGGCTTGTAGGTTATGGACATTTAGAAACAAGATAAAAGGTTAACAACAGTTAAACCAAATATATTTTTCCATTTTGCAATACCTCTGAAAGAAAAATTTACTACTTTTGCATTCGATTTTCTGGAAGGTTGGCAGAGTGAACGATTGCGCTGGACTCGAAATCCGGTATACCCTTTTTGGGTATCGGGGGTTTGAATCCCTCACCTTCCGCTCCAAAAATACTAAAAGAAGTTTCGGGCTCATTTCAGACTCGAAACTTCTTTTTTATTATTTATCCTCGTTAACTCCAACTCCAAATAAAGCGAAGTCACCTTTTAGCGGGTCTTCTGGAAATACTTCTGTCAGATTTTTTGTTAGTCGTAGGGCTGCACTCATTGAAGCGTTTTTGCTTTTTAGCAATCCTAACTTTATAGATTGGTTTACAACGTGTGTATCAAGCGGCATTATTAGAGTTTTCTTGTCTATGAAGTCTGACCATAACCCCAAGTCTACTGGTGATTCGTCTCTTACCATCCAACGCAGAAACATACACACGCGTTTACATGCAGAACGTGCATCTTTTGGGACAACAACACTTATTCCATATTGACCGAAATAACTGCATATTGCACTTACAGCAGAATAACCGTCATTGGCTTTACTTTTAACGTATTTACCAAGTGTTTCATGTTCTTGTAATAATTGCTGATATGTACAAAGAAAATGGTGCATAGTAGAGTATGTATATAGTCTGTAAAAACAACGGCGGTCATTTGATTGGATGTGTTGTAAAAACAAACCATCGCGAACCCATTTGTAAACATCTCCTTTGCTCATGTCAAGAATATACTGGATTTTAGGCATAAACTGTTTTCTGCTTCCATAACTCAAACATGATGCTATAAAAGCCATTGTTTCTTGATTTTCTCTTCCGCTTACTTGATGCATGAACCACGATGGGTCGCCGTTTATAAAATCATGAGTTTCAAACTGCTTTGCGTACTTAATAAGCAAATCTGAAATTTCTTTTTCCATATTGTTTTTGAGTATCTCTTATTCTACAATCTTTATGCTCAAAGCCTTCATCTCCTGCCAGCCTGCTCTGTCAGTAACTCTTATAGAGAAATGATAATCTCCTGTGTCAATATCATCTGGTATTCTTATATCTAACCTTGAATTATACGTTGTTCGTCCTGCTGGTATTTCATAGTCTTTGTTGTAAATCCATGCATTAACAGGTGCTTTCTTTTCGTCCATTTCGCAGACTGTAGCAGTTGTGCCATGAGTGTGGTGGTCGAAATTGTGATGAATTTCAATATTATAGTTTCCGAGTTCTGTATCATCGGTAAATACATAGTGAAATGGTATAATATCGCCACGATGATATACTTGGCAGTCTGTAGGCATTGCTACTATGCCTTTATCGCTGATGACAGGCTTGGTCATGTCATCATCAGAACTGCCGCACGCACAAAGTGCGCACAGCAGAACTGGAATTAGTTTTTTCTTCATTTTCTCTTACTTTATTTTAATGTTCATGATGTTCATGCTCATGTCCTTCTTCTTCTGCAACAATTTCAAGGCTGCTTTCAGCCGTTGCCTTCTGACCATGCTTGTCTGTTACAGTGAAGTGAAGGTGATATTTTCCTAATGGGGCTTCTTTCGGAATATCAATGTGTTCATGGAATTTAAGCTCGCGGACATTTATATTTTTCCCGTCAGTATATGCTTTTTCTATCTTGAACTTTCCACCTCCTTCTTGATGAATCTCTATGTCAATCCGATTGATGAGTCCCTCTGCAGTCACTTTTGCTTCTAAGTGCATGTCATGACCTGGATGTGCATGCTTACTATTGTCGTGTCCAACTTCTGTCAAAGTTACGATAGGTTTAGTAGGTAAATCGTCATCATTATTGCACGATGTGAAACTTATTGATAAAACTACGCTTAGAGCCAGCATAAGGCTCATATATAAATATTTTTTCATGGTTAATTTATAATTATGTTGTTAAATTATTTGTAAGATTATTAAGTTTATAGTTTTTTCGCAGAATACTCTGCTTTATTTTGTTTCTGATAGTTTTAAAAGTCATATCCTAACATAAATGAGATGCTTCTGCCAGGTTCTGGTACATCTATCAAACGATAATAACTTGTATGGTCATAATATCGCTTGTTCAACAGATTCTGAACATGTAGTGTTATACGCAAAGTGTTTTTTGCTACAGTGAAATGTTTTCCTGCAGTTGCGTTTAGCAGGAAATATCCTGCTGTTGGCTTTTCTGGAGGAACTATTTCATTCTGTCTTCCTACAACGTGTGCATTTAAAGAAATATAGCCTTTGCCTTTGTAATTGAACAAATATTTAATAGTAGCATCTGCTGAGAAAGGTGTAGAAAAGGGTAGGGTATAGCCTTTCTTTTCGCCAGACTCTTGTCTTGCATAAAGATACTCACCTTTCAGTTCGGCCTCCCAATGTTTGTTTATTGAGTAAACCATCTGAGCTTCAACTCCCCAGCGAAAAACTTTCGACTGAGTGTAATGATAGAGTTGCAACCCTTCTACATAGTCAGCTGTAGGATTCAGATAGATATAATTTGGAAAATAATTTACAAATGGATCTACCTGTATGCTAACCTTTTTGTTTGTCCAGTTTATTCCAGCATCCAGTTGATATGATTCTTCTGGATCAAGTTGGCTGTTTCCACGTTCATAGCGGAATATATGGTAATTTATTCCATTAGCACCAAGTTCTTTTGGTATTGGTATTCTGAAACTCTTGCCTATATTTGCTTTGAACAACCATTGCCCTGTTGTGTAATTAACACCAGCAGACCAAATCAAGCTATTAAATACTCTATGTATAGTTGCCGATCTTTGCATGAATATAGAATCATTGCCAGATGCAGGCGTCTTATACCAATCATGATATTCTTTTATATTTGTACGTGCAAAATCATATCTGATACCATAATTAAATATAAGGTTATCACGAAGAGTATATCTGTCATAAGCATACACACCTAACGAAAGTGTATTGAAATCAGGTATTATAAATCCCCATCCTCCGCGCTTATTGTCTTGATATTCGCTGCTTATACCTATACTCAGATCATTTTTCTCATTCAGAGAATATCGCAAACCAAGTTTTGCTGTATATGTACTTTTATTGAACTTGCGTTCCAGCGTATTTTTTGGTTTTGGCATATATCCATGAGAGACGGGTTCTGAGTGTTCTTCTCGAAGATTGTTCTGATATGCTAAGTTAAGCTCAAGTGATAGTCTGTCATTTCTCCACGACGAATGGCTATGAACTTTGAAGTGGTTTACTGACTGATATGGTAAGTCAATGTCTCGACGTGAGTGGTCATAGTCAATGTCTGAGAGTCTGACTTCGAGTCCATGAGCATTAGCAAAGAAGCCGCTTTTCGAGTAAGAATCTGTTATATGCAAATCGGTATGGAAATGATATCCAGCATAACCTAGCATCAATCCGCCATCACGCTCAAAGCCTGCGGTGTTTCTCAATCGTTGGTCTTTTAAGCGGATGAAGTATGAATAGTATTGAATACTGTCTGTAGGCACGCCGAAGTCCGCATAGTCTATCAGTGTAAGATTAGCTCTATAGAAAAATCTTTTGTTTCTTCCGCCAATCTTTGCTGCAAATCCAATCTGCTCGTTGTTCGTATTACCAAACAACTTCACATTGCCTTCAAATTTGTTTTTTGGAATGTGGTTGGTGTAAATATTTATCAATCCACCAATTGCATCACTTCCATGAAGTAGTGCAGCAGGACCTTTCAGAATTTCTAAACGGTCAATTGAAAACTGGTCTATTTCAAGTCCGTGATCGTCTCCCCATTGCTGGCCTTCGTGTTTAATGCCATCTTCAGCAACAACCATACGATTGAAGCCCAAACCACGAATTGTTGGTTTTGATTGTCCAGAGCCTATGCTCATGGCTTTAACACCAGCAATACCTTGAAGGGTCTGCATCAGGCTACCTGAGAAATTTGTCTCAATATAGTCGTTAGAAATCAACTGTCCAGTTTGAGATGAGCGCATCTGGTAGTTGCGGCGGTCATTTCCCATAACCGTTACATCATCTAATGTTACAGTCGTATCGGAAACTGCACAAGTGAAAAGTACAGTCGCCAATAAATTTATAAACATGATTCTTTTTGTTTTATCTGAAACAATATGTGTTAATTTGTCGTTCTTCTTTGCGAGAGAACATTTATATTGCTTCAGACAATTGGAGGAGCACGAGGTCTGATAATACCATAGTGTAAATTACGACTGTAACTTACTTTGGCATTGTAAAACTTAGAGTATTCATTATTAGTGAATACTACAGAACTAACACTAACGATTAAGAATGTAAAGGTTAGAATTTGACACAAGACACAAGCATGTTTTGTAAATGTCTGCATGGTCAGGTGTCCGTCATGAGGTTTGTGGTTCACACAATGTGAACACTCGGTGTCAATAGATTGTTGTTCGTAGTGATGCTGGTGTAGAGACGAGAAAACAAGCATTGGCAGAAATACTGCCAATAGTATCCATGATGCTATATGTCTTCTTGTTTCCACTCTCATCTTTATTTACATTGATTCTGCCTAATAAATTTTAGGGAATTATTACTACTTAATCTTGTGACTTAAAAGTTAATGTTGAAATGAATATTTGGTTAATAATTCTGCAAATGTAGGTATTTATTTTCTAATTTAATTCAATTTGAAGCATAATTCTTATAATATTTAACTTTTTCTAAGAAAAATAAGGCTAATACTGATGTGCTGCTTAAAAAACAGATAGTAAATGTCTAAAAAACACAAGTTCACAATATATTCACATCTTAATTTTTTAAGCTCATACAGAAAAAATCACCCACTTATATCTCAGCACTAATACCTATACCTTCTTTCTTTTTTCTTATTATAGTGCAGATAAAGGAACGTAGCAGAGAAAATAATGCCTATTACTACGGCAATTACTGAACTCTCTGGTCCGAAACTTCCACCCGTTATTAGTTCAGGACCATTTACTGTAGTTTTGAAAATTGAATTGCCCTCATTACCTCCTGATACAGCAAAACCGAAAACATTTCCTTCAACGTAGTTCCACGCCCAATGTATTCCGATAGGCAGCCAAAGTGTTCCAGAGTATTTATATGCTGCTCCAAGCAGGAGACCAGCTTCTATTGCTATGGCAAACGAAGACCACCATGTTGCACCTTCGTTTATTATATGCATAAAACCGAAGAGTAGGGCAGAGAACACTAATGCTATGGTCGTGTTCCATCGCTCGTCAATCATTCTGAAAACAACACCTCTAAATATAATTTCTTCCCCAACGGCTACTCCGAAGAATATAATAATTGCCGACAGTTGTTGCTGCCAATTATAGGGTATTGATGATATTTTGCAGAAGCCTGTAGACCACATTATACCAACAACTAATCCAAAAAATAAGCAGCCAACAAGTATGCCAAGCAGAATATCTGGAACAAGTTTCTTAATCTTCAGGTCTTTGGCGTTTTCTTTTTCTAAGAATCTGACACCATAAAAATATAGAATAAGCAAAAGTACCGTTGCTGAAAAGTTTAATACAGGATAGTCACAAAGGTTAAGCAGTGCGCCTAAAAGTCCATATCCAATTACTGATAGTACAAATGCAGAAATTAAGATTAGCAGCCATTTCCAGAGTGGTATATATCTTTTCATTTCTTTTATGTTTTAGGTTGTGTAGCCTTTATTTCTTATAAATCATATAAGACATATAAGCTTTTTAATCATTAAAATATAAATATTATTTTGCAAATATATTGATTTCTAATGAGATATACAATAAGTGATTGTTAAAAATGGTTGATTAGTTCACAAGTTGTTAAGTTAAAACTGTAGTTTTTGCTTTCTTTAAAACTAAAAATGGTGGAGAATAAATCCCCACCATTTCGTTTTGAGCTAATTTAAATAATTATTCTTCATCCCAAACAGACTGTTTTGCTCCAAATTCTCCATCAAATTCGTCATCTGATGGTGTTATGACCTGATCGTCTTTTGTTGGATCTAACACAGATGCTGCTAAATTCTGTTGAGCTTCTACAGTGTGGAGCTTTACCTGTGGAACTATATATTCTTTTCTATTCATGATCTATAATAATGTTTTGTTTTATTCTTTTTATTATTTAATTACCTTCTTGCCGTTGATGATGTAGATACCTTTAGTTGCATTTGAAACACGCTGACCATTGATGTTGTAGATAGCATCGTTGTTCTTAGTATTGTTTTCAATTACGTAGATACCTGTTGCATCGCCGTCGAACATCATCTTCAGACTTGATGCGTCTGTATTTTCTGGCAATGTCATGTAAGCACGGAAACCTTTGATTGATGCGTTAGCGCCAGCTTTCATTATCTTACCGTCTGGTGTAATTCCATACCAAGTTTCTGTCATGCTGCCTTTTGCAATAGGAGCATAAGTTGCTTTGAGCGCAGCGCCGTTAAATGCTGACTCACTTGCTTCTGTTGCTGTGATTTCAACACCCTCGAATGTGAAGTTGCCATTAGCTTCAGCTGCTGTACCTACATACATAACGTATGGCTTACCAGCTTCAAGACTTTCAACCTTATTGAACTTGATTTCGTTGTTTTCATAGCCAGTGAAAGCGTATGCCTTAACATCTGTTCCAAATACGCTCAAGTCGTTAACAGCAAATGGCAATGCAATTGTATTCCATTTTCCTTCTTTTATTGTATATTTAAGGTTTACATCTTGTGTACCTGTGGTAAGTCCTTCTGGTGCAACAGTCTCATCTAGTTCTATTGCTGCTGTCTCTGGTGCAAGAGTGTAGCCATAAACCCAGTCTAAAGTAGCATTCCAAAATTCATATTTAATGAACCAATCACCTTCTGGTATTCCTTTGAACGATCTGATGCCATAATAGGTACTTGAATGATCTCCAATTTTATGCCATTCAGATTTGTCTGATGAATATGAAACAGTAATTATTCCCCCTGTTATACCACTTGAACGGAAATACATAATATCATTAGTTCCTTTAACATGTAGTTTTGGAGAAATCAGAAATCCTGGATTGTCGTAATCTCCTGTAGCATAGTAGAACACAACACTCGTACCGTTGTCATCATAGTATTGAAATGAGCCATAGAAACCTTCTGCACCACTATGCTCAGTATCAACATCCCATCCTGTTAATGTATTATTAGTCACTTTTGTTAAACTAGGACCATTGAAGTCTTCAAAGAATTTATTTTCTTTGTCCATTACATCACCTTGGTAATTTACTTCAAATGTTCCAATAACTTCTTCTCCATCTTTGCCAGTGATTGTGATTTTACCATTTGAATCGCCTTTAGGTGCAGTGATAGTTACTTCTTCCATATCTCCAGCACCTAAAGACATATTTGCAGGTTCAGCAGTGTATCCACCAGTAGCATCAATGTTTACAGTTAATACTCCTTTCTTAGTGTTTTTTACATAATATTTATATGTTGGAGCTGTCTCAACTAAGCCAAAATCAATCGTTTGCCCATTGGTAGCTTTTGTATTATATTCATCTTTGTATACTGTCATTTCTGGGGTTAATTCAGCATAGTATTCTTCAATTTTCAGAGTGATAATAAAAATCTTATTACAAACCAACTTAATGTAATAATTGCCTTCAACAACAAAATCTGCACTCATATCTACAGCATTTCCTGTTGTTGCATTCATATTACTACTAAGGTCTTTTGCCAATTCCCAATTTGTTTTGTCTGTTGAGTAGTATATCTTAAGTACTGAATTAGAACCACCATTGTTATAACCATTAATAGTAACTTTTTGTCCTAGTTCTGTACTTGTTATTTCTGGGGAAATTAGTTCCGTATCTGATAGATATTTTCCCCCTGCATAATCATAAATACCACCATTCCATTCATTCCAACGACCAGCCTCTTTTTCCCAGTCAGAACTATTAAGGATCTGTGGTCCAGTTATAAAATAACTTTGTGCTTTTGCGGAATTTACACACATTAAAAGTGTAGCAACAAAAGAGAGCAGCAAATAAACTCTTTTGCTAAAAGTAAAAGTGAATTTCATAAAATCTGAATGTAATTAAATATTAAATATGTAGTTTTCTAAAAATCGGATGCAAAGTTAACTAATTATCTCATAATAAACGTAATATTTTCTTTTGTTTTTTTTATGTTAACACGGCCTTTTAATATTATTTAAGTTTAACTTGAGTAAATTACAGTCAATCGTATGCCTAAAGGCATGTATTGGTATTTTTTTACAAACATTTTGCTCTGCTATATTGCAAGTTACATTTTTAGTGCATATTATTTTAGATTAATGATTAAGGTTAAAGTTAAGGAAAAGACAAGTTAAAATTAAGGTTCCCGTCCCCGTTAACATTATTCCTTAATCTTTAATCATCCACGATGCCGTTGCATTGTGAAAACACACTCTTCAGTCATTTCGTGACAGCTCCCCTAAACTTAGGAGAGCAATTACTGCTTACAATCTGTAAGCTACAAAATCAGTTCGATTTTTTGACGAAAAAAGTAAAAAATCTTGACAAACGGAATTTTAATTCTAGAGAAGGATTTTCCGTTTGGCACGAGGCTGAATGCTAAAAAGCGTTTAATTGTTAATCAATCGGCTTAAACTATGTAAACAAACATAAGGAACGAAAAAGTGAAAGGTGTCCTTTCGCGATGCGAAACGTGGCATATCGCAGTGCGATATGTGGCATATTGCAGTGCCAAAGGTGCCCTTTCACACTGCGAAAGGGCACCTTTGACTTTTTTAACACTTATGAGTTTTACGACGAAACGTATAATATCTTGATATTGAACGATTTACTAAAAAGAGCGAAAAAGCGCCAAATACTCGCATATTTTGCAACTTTATTTTTCTCGGTCGCAAATTTTTAAGTTATTTGCGGGGTTAGTTAATCAAATTTTTACCCAACCCGGCTCTGAAAATTGCATGTTTTTCGCTCAACGAAGGGCGGTTTTCAAAAATTAGTTTCAGATTGTTATTATTTGTTGGTTAGTTATGAGAACTTTAATGAGAATAGGAATTTTTTGAAATATTTCTTTTGTCATTGGTAATGATAAAACCAAAAACCTAAACAAAAAAAGGGCAATGCATCAATATGCGATTGCCCTTTAAAACTAATATTTATAAAAAAGAACCTTATGAAATTGCTATCTGCTTTGCTGTTTTTACTTCCTCTTGTTTTATCTTTGGAAGTACAACGGTTAGGATGCCATTCTCAACCTTTGCAGTAATCTGCTCACGATCTACATTTTCAGGCAATGAGTATTTCTGCTCATAGTTAGAGTAGGAGAACTCACGGCGCAGATAGTGATGCTTGTGATTTGTCTCTTTGTGTTCCATCTTGTTTTCTATTGCAATGCACAGATAGCCGTCATCATTGATGTCAACTCTGCAGAACTCTTTCTTGATGCCTGGAGCAGCTAACTCCATTGTGTAGGCATTCTCATCCTCCTTCACATTGACTGCAGGTGCTGTAGAATTTGCACGAGGCATAAAATCAGTGTTCAGGAAATCATCAAATACTGTTGGAAACCAACTGTTATTAAACATTACTGGTAACATAATTAATACCTCCAATTATACTTTATTAGATTAAACTTAATGTTTTTATACCTAAGCTATTAGCTTGGCTTTCATAAAGTATATGTGCAAAAAGGATGCCAAAGAAAAAACAATGCCATTTTGTCTTGAAACGAGTGACAAAATGGCATTGAATCTTATTAAATATTTATGAATAATGACTGTTGGCAATGTGATTTGCTAACTCGTCAATTTGCAAAAAAACTACTTCATTCTGACAATTTCTATAGCTTCTTTGCCAGTCATGTGTTCAATGCCAAGGCGAATGATGGCTACATGAGAGAAATCTTTGTTAATCTCTTTTTTCAACCCTTCGTCATCATTGGGATTGTATTTATTGCCCAATAGTTTAAGGGCTTTCAGTTTCTCTTCTTCAGACTCTACGATTGAGATATGACCGAAAGTGATGACACTTCGGAAATATGTAGTAAACTCCTTTGGCTTTACATCATCTTGATCGATGATGCAAAACGAAGCTTTATTGCAATTAATTATGGCATCAATCTTATGACCTGTCTTAGCACTATGGAAATAAATATAACCGTTGTCGAAAACGAAACTGATAGGCAGGGCATAGGGATAGTTGTTATCGCCTAGTAAGGCTAATGTTCCGGAAGTTGCCCTGTGCAAGATGTCAATGCATTCACTCTCTGGAAGTAATTGGCGCTTACGTCGCATTTCCCTGAAATGTAATTTGTTGTTTTCCATTCTATGATAGCATTTTAAGTCCAATAATTGATGCAATTAGGGTGGTTATGAAGAAAAGACGCCAGAATGTTGCTGGTTCGTTGAAGATGAAGATGCCCACCAAGACAGTGCCGACTGCCCCTATTCCTGTCCATATAGGGTAGGCTGTTCCTAACGGAAGAGATTGAGTCGCTTTAGCCAGTAATCCCATGCTGAGTAGCGTAAAAATGGCAAATCCTCCAATCCACATCCACCACTCAATGCCTGATACGGATTTGGCTCGTCCTAAACAATAGGTAAATCCTACTTCACAAAATCCAGCAATTATAAGTATAAACCAATTCATGACATTTAAACTCTAATATCCAAGATTCTCATTAACAAGAATAACTATGTGGCGCTTCTCAGGATGGGAATTCCTGAGAACATGAATATAGTTGCAGATGCTTTGAGGTGAATTGCAATTGTGGCAACACCCGTCAACCTGACATGGGGTGTTTATGTCGAATCGAGCAGCATTGATTGGTGCAGCTGTTGACCTTGCCCTTTTCATTGCAGCATCAACATCTTGTGCTATTTTATTCATTCCTACAACAAATATTACATGTTTAGGCCCCCATGTTATAGCTGCAACCCTGTTTCCATTTCCATCAATGTTTATAATTACTCCATCTTCAGAAATCGCATTGACAGAAGATAAATAGTAGTCTGCTTCAAATGCTTTTCGGTATATGCTCAGTTTCTCGTCATTGGTTGTTGCGAGATCTCGGTCAAGGACTGTTATGTCACTGCGCTGATGAAGACTTTCGGTAATACCAGTGTCGCGGATTGTCATAGAACCTCCCCATGTAACCGTGCTTCCACTATTTATTATAGAGTTTATTTTTTCTACAGCCTCACTCGAAGACTTACAGAAAAAAGCATCGAAATGTCTTCGCTGAAGTTGTTTTATAAGCTTATTTGCTAATTTTGTGTTTCTTTGTTCGCTTGGAGTCATGTTGTTTTGAGTAATTAATAATGAGTGTTTTGTTATGAGTACTTAGTTTATAGAGTTTTACTTTATAGTTCCACCTATTTGCTTAAACATAATGCATTCGGGTGAATGGTCGTTGACTATGCCAATGGATTGTAGATAGGAATATATGATAATAGAACCTAAAAACTTAAATCCGCGTTTTTTGAGGTCTTTAGCTATTTTATCAGACAACTCATTGCGTGTGATAAATTCTCCGTCGAGATGACTTTGGTAGATATATGTTTCACCATTAGTGAAACTCCAAATATACTTATCAAAGCTTCCTATTTCTTCAATAATATTCAAATAACATTTTGCATTATTAATGATTGCCTCAATTTTCTTTTTAGATTTTATCATTTCCGGATATTGCATTATTCTCTCAACATCGACAGAAGTGAATCTTGAAATTTTATGATAATCGAAATCTGCAAAACATATACGGAAAACTTCCCGCTTAACAAGCATGAGTTTCCAGCTGAGACCGCAAGACATGGATTCAAGCATGAGATACTCAAACAGTTTTTTATCAGTATGGCATGGTATGCCCCATTCTGTATCATGATAATGTTCTAATATGCTATTATCAATGAACCATTTACACTTTGTCATGTTGCAAAATTACGATAAATTGATAAAAATGCCAAATTTGTCAGTTCATTTCATGTTATATGCGATATTTAAACAAAGCAGTTTGCGTATGTTTGGAATAATTTTACTACTTTTGCAATGCTATATTGCATTCAATATATTAGAAATGTCATAGTTTTGATGTAGCAACTCGCTTTTAGCATCATGTGGATACATTTTGAACAAAAGCATATAAGACACATAAAATTAATGCTCATAAACTTACAAACTAAAAAAGACAAATATGTATAAACTATTATTATTTATTGTATTTGCAGCCGTTGCAGTAACTGTTTTAGCTAACGTGAAAAAGTCTGGCGGTGAAGAGAATTTCAAGACTGTTGGTGTTGATGAATTTGAAAAAATAATAGCAGACACAGCAAATATTCAACTTGTAGATGTAAGAACGCTGGCAGAATATGAAGAAGGCCACATAAAAACAGCAAGTCTGATAGACGTCAAGACTGATAGTTTTCTTTTTCAAGCACGCGAGAATCTTAATGTGAACAAAGCAGTAGCGGTTTATTGCAGAAGTGGTAAAAGAAGTGCAATGGCTGCAAATCTTCTTAGTAATGAAGGTTATAATGTAATTAATCTCGATGGAGGGATAATGGCATGGATAAATGCTGGAAAGCCTGTCGTAACCATGTAATCAATACTTAATATTTGAAGTTTTAGAAATCATCAATTTTATAATTAAGATTGATTTGGTTGCGGGTATTAGGGTGAAAACATTTATAAACTGATAATCATATAACTTTTTAAGAAGATGGCATAAAACATTAGAAATCTTCATTATTTTTCATCTAGAAATGTTAAAAACAGAGTAAACATGTGTGTTAAATAGTGTTTACTCTGTTTTCTGATTTTCTCACTTATATAAATTACATATAATGTTGAGAATATTTCTTGCATAAACATTTAAATTTAATAATGTAAATTCTCCTAAATAGCTTTCTATATATGCGGTTTCAAACGCATGAATATTTAATTAATTTACAATTTTATATGTCTTATATACATGTTTAAATTAGTTTAATATACTGATTTTCAACATATTGTTTTTACCAAATGGAGACCTTAAAAAAAGTAAAGACGCAATAAATACCATTGTTTTGTGGATTTTTATTCATAACTTTGCATCGCAAAACACTAATGAATTAGCCTGTGTTTAGTTTGTTGGTGATGTTAATGGTGTTGTTGGGAATAAACCTAAATTTGTAGGTTGAAGAGGTTATCTTTTATTCAACTTCTTTTCCATAAGCCCCAAATTTACTCACTGAAGTCTAGATTTCTGCAGTTTTTCTCTATACTGCGTTATCGCGATTAGTCATGATTTTGTGCTTTTCAGACTTCAAAAAACAAGCAATATGGAGATTTTAAAAAAGAAAAGTTTATTTACTGTTTTATTTATGTTGTTGCTCCCTTTGGCATCCTTTGCCAGTGAAGTTGATAAAGATTCAAATTTATTTGATTGGGAGCCTGTTTTAAATGCCATTATAGAAGTTGAAAGTAGTGGCAACCCAAATGCAAAAAGTGGCGTTTCTTGTGGAGTACTTCAGATTACACCAATACTTGTTGCAGATTGTAATCAGATATTAAAACGCAGAAAGAGTAATAAGAGATATAAGCTTAGTGATCGTTTTAATGTTGCAAAGTCAAAAGAAATGTTTATTCTGATACAGTCATATTATAATCCTAAGAATAATATAGAACGAGCGATTAGACTGTGGAATGGGGGAGTAAACTATAGTGTTAAGCGAACACAAAGATATTATGAGAAAGTTATGAGACTTATGAAGTAGACATTATTTTGAATTTTTATTGTTCTCTTGGGCAATATTAATATTCCTCATAAGCCCATCATACTTTGCTCTTTTAACTGCGCTGCCTTTGAAGAGTTTTCTATATTCATCGATTGAGAGATTCTCCCAATCGATTTTTTTCATCTTTAAAAATTGTTCAGAAGGTTGAAGATGTGGTTCTTTTGTGGGTTTTGCAAATCTATTCCATACGCATGCTTGTTGGCATTGGTCGCAACCATATATTGTATTACCCATTAGTTTTGCAATATCTGGAGATATTTCCCCTCTATTTTCTATTGTTTGATACGACAGACAACGGCTGGCATCAAATGTTGTTATATCATCGTTCAATGCTTTTGTTGGACAGGCATCAATGCACGCATGGCAATTTCCACAATGAGAAGGCATTGGAACGTCATATTTTAATGGGATATTTAGAAATAATTCACCCAGGAAAAACATGCTTCCTGCACCTGGAATAATTAACTGATGATTCCGTCCAATCCATCCAAGTCCAGCTTGCACTGCCCAGTATCGTTCTAAAACAGGGGCTGTATCGCAAAAGACACGCATCTGCAAGTCATTGCTGAAATTGATAAAGTCATTTCTTTGTAGATTTTTGTCTTCAATATCTTTGTTCTTCTCAGAACCCAAAAAATTGTTTATAGACTCGACTAATAGGAATAGCCTTTCTTTTATAAGATCATGGTAATCATGACCATAGGCATAAGAGGCAAATTGATATTCATCTTTATCAATTCTTTTTGATGGGGTGTAGTTCATTGCAACGCATACTATACTTTTTACACCTTCCATCAACATTTGCGGATTTAAGCGTTTCTCAATATTATTCGCCATATAATCCATTGTTGCATAATGCTCATTGTTTACCCATGTCCTGAAACTTTTCGAAATGTCATTATCTACAGGTCTGGCTTCAGCTATACCAAAAGCATAAAAGCCGAGACGTGAAGCCTCAGCTTTTATGTATTTAGAAAGTGTTTCAATCGAATATTTTAAACTCATATCCTTCTTGTTTTAGCCATTCAATGGATTCTGGTAGGGCAGTCTTAAGCTTGTCAATACTTTTCAATGAATCGTGGAATGTTATAATTGAACCATTGCGAGTATAGCGTTTAACATTGTTTACAACATCATCGGATGTTACACGCTTTGAGTAATCGCGAGTAATTACATCCCACATAACAATTGTAAAGGCATGCTTCAACCACCAATAAACAGACCTTCGCATCCATCCATGAGGAGGACGGAACAGGTGTGCATGTATATATTCATTAGCTTTGTGTGTGTTAATGACGTAAGTTACTGTCCAGTGCTTGAATGCTCCAAGATGGTTGTGTGTGTGATTTCCCACTTGATGCCCAGCTTGTTTTATCTGCTCATATAGTTCTGGATATTTCTCAACATTGTCACCTACCATAAAGAATGTTGCTTTTATTCCGTAATGAGCTAATGTTTCGAGAATGAATGGCGTAGACTCTGGTATCGGACCGTCATCGAATGTCAGATAAACTGAATGATCATGACGGTCCATTCGCCAAAGTGCTTTAGGATAAATCCATCGAAGCCAAAATGAAGGCTGTTCGATAATCATATAGATTTATTCTTTATTGTTTATATTCTAAGAACTATTTTACTACAATTTCTTATTAAGCATCAATTAGAGAACCTCCCTTAATTTCATACTTTTCAGATAATTGTTGGAGCATATGCATGTGACTTTCAGCCCATTTTCGGTCATAGGCTTCAACAGCTCTTATCACACGTCCCATCAAAATTATGCTTCTTAAGCTACCATCCTGATTATTCATAAAACGGTTGTGGGATAGTGACAAATAAAAATTAAGATATTGCTGATGGTTTTTCCATATTTTTTCAGCAACATCAATCATTTTTTTCTTGTTGCCAAGTTGTCCATAAGCGTCTATTAGTTCAATACCGCCCGTAGAAAAATCAACCGGAATGTTATAATCTGGTAACTCTTTTTCCATCTTTGCCAACAGTTTAGCAGCTTTGTCGCGCTTGCCTTCATAGAGTAATTCTGTTGCAACTGTAACAAATAGGCTGCGATGAACACATGCCATACGCATAACTGTCTCATCAATATAAATGCCTGGTTTGTTCATACCGCCAAACTTGAACCTATTCATCATTGCATCGTATGAGCGTTCTGTGTCAATTGTCTTTGCTGATTCAACACTTGTATTGAATGGTGTTATGCGATATGCCAAACCTTCTTGAACGAAGTTTTCTCCAAGATTCATGAAATATTGGCTAGGTACAGTTGATGCTACATAAAGAGGACGAATCCAGTTAGTATTAGCAATCATTTCAAGCATCATCAAATCGCTCTTGCCGAGAGTTTGACGATTACCAAAAGAAATAATCATTCGTTCAGGAATGCTATCTTGTATTATCATTCCACTCTTTCTTATCGCATCCTTATCTATTGTCATATAAACCGTATCAGTAGGGATCACACGCATATCTTCGTCAGAATTCCTAACCCAATATTTAAGGATGTTCTTTAATTCAAAAGGTTCATCACCGAATCGCTGTTTGGCCAATTCTGGATTTTGCTCATAAGCGGCAAGAACAGCCTCTTTCATTTCTGGCTGAATGTTAATACTGTTATTAGTACCTTCACAATAGTCAATACGAGGCCATGATATAGGAACAGAAGGCGAATCGTAAGCAGGACGCTTCATCTGGTCTATGTACCAATCAGTTTGCAAATAAGACAAATTGCAAACACGAGCGTCTGTTCTTATTCCTTCAGCTTCTTGGCAATACCAAAGCGGGAAAGTATCGTTGTCGCCATTTGTGAAAATAATAGGATAATTGTCTGTTTGAAGCGACATCAAATAGTTCTGTCCAAAGTCACGGCATGCATATCTGTCACTGCGGTCATGGTCATCCCATGTTTGTGATGCCATTTGTATAGGTACAAGCAAGCATAAGATTCCGACACCTGCAGCAAGTGCTGTTTGCATTTGTGTAGATAATTGTTTCTTTGATCCGATTGCCTTTTTCAACATGTCGAAAATAGCAACAACACCGAGTCCACACCATATTGCATAAGCGTAGAATGAACCTGCATAAGCATAATCGCGTTCACGAGGTTGCATTGGTGTTTGATTCAGATAAATAACAATGGCTAGACCTGTCATAAAGAAAAGGAAGAATATAACCCAGAATTGTCGTATGCCTCTCTGTCCTCTGAATGCTTGCCAGAAGAGTCCGATAAGACCTAAAAGCAGTGGTAAGCAGTAGAATACATTATGACCTTTATTATTCTTCAACTCATCAGGCAATAGTTCTTGATTACCAAGACGCATATTGTCTATAAATGAGATTCCACTCAACCAGTTTCCATGTAATAAGTCTCCATGTCCCTGAATGTCATTTTGACGACCTGCAAAATTCCATAGAAAATAACGCCAATACATCCAGTTACATTGATATGAGATAAAGAATTTTAAATTCTCTAGTTGAGTTGGAACTTTTACTGTGTAGCCTTCTCTATAGTTTGATGGTTTGTCTGTTCCTTCAATACCACCAACCCAGGAACCATCTTGTGTTTGATATCCTCCGAACCATTGTTCGTACGCTTGTGAATGTTGTGAAGACCACATACGTGGAAATATCATGTTCTGAGCATATTTTGGCTGTTGTTTATAGTCAACAATAAAATATCTATCTGGTTCATCTTGATTTGCTTTTTCACGGCGTTGGTAAATTGGACCTTCTTTGCGCACTTCAACACCACCTGCATTTGACAATAGATATTCTGAAGAATATGACTGTCCATAAAGTAGGGGACGATATCCATATTGATCTCGACTAAGGTAGTTGCCAAGTGTGAATATGTCCTCTGGAGAGTTTTGGTCCATTGGGGTATTTGCAGAAGAACGAATTACAATTACTGCGTAGCTTGAATAACCTATCATGATCATCATCAAGCATAAAAGAACTGTATTTTTGAGCCTAGCCGATACCAGATAAGATTTTCCTTGTTTACGAGTGACTAAGAATGCAAGAGCTACAATTATAATGATACCGATAATTACAGCGGTGACACCCCATCCATAAAAAGGAATACCAAGAATCGTTATTGCAGTTATAAATGAAATGTTCTGACGTCTTTGATTTTTATCAATATAACTTTCATAAACTCCCCAGATTATGGCAGCCGTCAATAAAACAATATAGACGTAAAGACCTGTGTTGAAAGACATTCCGAAGATGTTGACAAATAATAGCTCAAACCATCCGCCAACAGTAATAACTCCAGGAACAATTCCGTATAATACACCAGCAACTATAACAAAAGATATCAGAAGCGCAATTAGTGAACCACGTGCATCTGCATTAGGGAATCGACGATAGTAATATACAAGTACTATGGCTGGTATGCATAGCAAGTTAAGTAGGTGAACGCCAATAGACAAACCTGTCATATATGCAATGAGCACAAGCCATCTATCGCTATGTGGTTCATCCGCATGGTCTTCCCATTTTAGGATTAACCAGAATACAACAGCAGTAAAAGCAGATGAATAAGCATAAACCTCTCCTTCAACTGCTGAGAACCAGAAAGTATCGCTAAATGTATAAATCAAAGCTCCAACAAGTCCACTTGCTTCAATTGCAATAAGTTTTGATGTTGTCAGCTCATCCCAACTTTTCATAATAAGTTTGCGTGCCAAGTGTGTAATGGTCCAGAAAAGGAACATTATACAAGTGGCGCTGAGTAAAGCACTCATTGTGTTAACCATACGAGCTACTTGGGAAGGATCGCTGACAAATTGTGAAAATAGGTTAGCCGTTAGCATAAAGAACGGTGCACCAGGCGGATGACCAACTTCTAATTTATAGCCTGTAACGATAAACTCAGGACAATCCCAAAATGAGGCTGTCGGTTCAATGGTAGAACAATATACAAAGGCTGCTATCAGAAATGATACCCATCCTAATACATTGTCTACTAATCTGTACTGTTTCATAAAGGTCTTATTGTTTTGATAAATTAATTTCTTAAAACATGCAAATATACGAAAAAAATATAATAATGTATTCAAGTATGCTTTCTTTTACAATGATTTTACGAAAACTATTATTCTTTTAACACGTTTTTATTAGAAATATTATTAAAGTATATATAGATTAGATTAATATTAATTTGTAAGAGTTTTACTGATTTAGTATACGACCTTATACTTAATTTAATAAATACATAAAAGCAGAAAATCCGAAAACTCAAAAGTTTTCGGATTTCTGTGTTTGTTTGGAATAGTTTTATTATTAAAATTAAGCTTCGGCTTCAGGTATAACTGAAACAACACTCTTGTCGCGACGACCTTTGTGGAAGTTAACAATACCATCAACAAGAGCATAGAGTGTATCATCTTTGCCGATACCAACATTCTTGCCCGGGTTGTGCTTTGTACCGCGCTGACGAACAATAATGTTGCCAGCTATAGCACGCTGTCCACCCCAAATCTTAACGCCAAGTCTTTGAGAAGCTGATTCGCGTCCGTTCTTAGAACTACCTACACCTTTTTTATGTGCCATAATTGTTCCTCCTTTTTAAGCTATTACTGATTTAACTTCAATCTGTGTGAACTGTGCACGATGTCCATTCTTCTTGCGATAGTCCTTACGACGTTTCATCTTGAAAACAATTACTTTGTCGCCTTTCACTAATGGATTAACAACTTCACACACAACTTTTGCACCTTCAACGGTTGGTGCGCCTACCGAGATTGCTCCGTCATTGTCTACGAGGAGCACTTTGTCAAACTCAACAGATTGGCCCTGCTCAACATCCTTGATGTGATGAACAAAAAGTTTTTTGCCTTGTTCTGCCTTAAACTGTTGGCCCTGAATTTCTACAATTGCGTACATTATTTAATATTGTAAAAAGGGTTATTTCCGCTAGGCGCCCAACTTCGTGTTGGTTCTTAACAGAGCCTAAACGGACAAATCGGCTGCAAAAATACAAAAAATCAAAAACACAAAAAAGAAAAAGGATAAAAAATACAGTTTTAGTCTTCACTTTTTGCATTTTTTATCCTTTTAATAATTTTTTTGTGTAAAATTATCCAAAGTTATCAAACATAATTGATTCTGGATCAACTCCTAAAGAGTCAAGCATATCTTGAACTGCTTTTGACATTGGTCCTGGGCCACACATGTAATATTCTATATCTTCTGGTGCATCATGGTCTTTTAGGTAAGTCTCATACATTACTTGATGAACAAATCCAGCAGTATATTTTACGCCTGCCTTATCTGCTTCTGGATCTGGACGGTCAAGTGCAAGATGGAAATGAAAATTAGGAAATTCTTTTTCCAATTCGAGGAAATCTTCAACAAAGAAAGCTTCGACAAGTGATCTTGCCCCGTAAAAATAATGCATTTCACGGTCTCTACATTGCAATGTTTTTGTCATGTGCATAATTTGAGCTCTTAAAGGTGCCATGCCTGCGCCGCCTCCAACCCAAATCATTTCTCGATTTGAATCAAAGATTGGGTGGAAGTCACCATAAGGGCCACTCATAATAACTTTGTCACCAGGTTTTCGAGAGAAAATATAACTTGAAGCTATACCTGTTGGAACATCTTGGAAACCAACTTCTGGGCGTGGTTTAAATGGAGTTGTGGCTATTCGTACTGTAAGAGTTATCCTATCACCTTCCGCTGGATAATTTGCCATTGAGTAGGCACGAATTGTATCTTCAGGATTATGTGCTTTTAAAGAGAATATATTAAATTTTTCCCATGAAGGCAAATAGTCTTTTCCAATATCTTCCTTATTAAAATCTTTATCATAATCAATACAATCATAAGCTGGGATTTTTATCTGTGCATAGCTTCCAGGGATAAAATCCATGTGCTCCCCAGGAGGCAATGCGACAATGAATTCCTTGATAAAAGATGATACATTCTTATTTGATATAACTGTACATTCCCATTCTTTTACTCCTAATACACTCTCTGGAACTTTAATCTTCATGTCGCTTTTTACCTTGCACTGACATCCAAGGCGCCAGTTGTCTTTTATTTCTTTACGAGTGAAATGAGGCTTTTCTGAATCCAATATTTCTCCACCACCTTCCATAACTTGAACTTTGCATTGTCCACAGGATGCCTTTCCTCCACATGCTGAGGGAAGAAATATTCCGTTTTCATTGAGTGTTGTCATCAAAGATGCCCCTTGTGAAACAGATATAGTTTTGTCTCCATTTATTTCAATATTGACATTACCACTTGGTGATAGATATTTTTTTGCTGTCAACAGTATAATAACCAAGAGTAATATTATTGTAAGAAATACTCCTATACTATATAATATAAATTGTATCATTTCTGATTATCTTTATTATTGGTTATAATAATTCAAAGTAATTAAATTTTAAGTCCACTGAAACACATCATTGCCATAGCCATCAGACCAACGGTTATGAAAGTTATTCCAAGTCCTTGAAGTGGTTTAGGAACATCACTATATTGCATTTTCTCACGTATTGCCCCCATTGAGACTATGGCAAGTGTCCAACCGATTCCACTTCCTAAAGCGTAAACAATAGCATCTAAAACATTGCCAATATATTGTGAATTTGCAGGGTCAAGATTAATTCTCTGTTGCATGAATAGAGATGCACCCATAATAGCGCAGTTTACAGCTATCAAAGGCAAGAAAATACCCAGCGCAGCATATAGGGAAGGTGAATACTTTTCAACTGTCATCTCTACAAGCTGGACAATACCAGCAATTACAGCAATAAAGAGTATAAAGCTAAGATAGGATAAATCAACACCGTCAACTAAGCAATTTGGTCCCAAAACCTTTGTTTGCAAAAGATAGTCAACAGGAACGGTGACAACTAGAACAAATGTAACTGCCATACCTAATCCTAACGATGTTTTCACATTTTTTGATACGGCAAGATATGAACACATTCCCAAAAAGAATGCAAATATCATGTTGTCAACAAAAATTGAACGAAAAAATAAACTTATTATATGATCCATAACGATATCTTTCTATTTAAATCTATTATTTATATTATTTTTCTTTATAAAAATATGCACGATGAATCCATATAACACAACCTAGCAAAATTAAGGCCATTGCAGGCATAGTCATCATACCATTATTCATATATCCAAAATCATATAATGATTGTGGAATAATTGTAAATCCCAAAAGAGTACCACGACCAAATAATTCGCGAAATGCTCCAACAATTACTAATATCATAGCATATCCTATACCATTACTTATACCATCAATAAAACTTGGCCATGGCTTATTCATCATAGCAAATGCTTCTAGGCGTCCCATAAGGATACAGTTGGTAATTATCAGTCCAACATATACGGAAAGTTGCACGCTTACGTCATAAGCAAACGCTTTTAATATTTGGCTAACAATTGTAACCAAAGCTGCGACGACAACCAATTGTACTATAATGCGAATACGATTGGGAATTGTTTTGCGTATTATAGAAATAATAACGTTAGAAAATGCCGTTATAACTGTAACTGCTAACCCCATAACGATAGCGGGTTTTAATTGTGATGTAACAGCAAGTGCAGAGCAAATACCTAAAACTTGAACAAGAATTGGATGGTCAAGGTTTAAGGGATTCATTATAACTTCTTTATTTTGTTTACTAAACAGTGCCATATTGTTCCTCCTTAATTAATTATTTTGACTCCGATAAAAAAACTTTGAATATTGTTTTAGTCCATCTTGTAACATTAATGAGACTCCATCTGAGGTTAATGTTGCTCCAGTTATGGCATCAACCTGTGATTTAGGGTTGTCAACTTTCTTATTAACAGATAAGATGACATTTTTGCCTTCTTCGTCGAAGATTAATTTATCCTTAAAACTTTTTTGCCAATCTTCATTGTCTTTGATTTCCGCGCCTAGTCCAGCAGTCTCGCTCTCGTGGTTGAAATATGCTCCATAAATAGTTTTACAATCTTCATTTATAGAAATATATCCACTTATTGGTCCCCAAAGCCCCATACCGTATACAGGTACTACAAATTTTTTCTTACCATCAATGTTGCATTCGAATATGGCTAACCTTCCTGCCTTGGTGTCAGCACTATTAAGTCTAAATCCTTTATTTATGCCACCTTTTTCTCCTAGTTCTAAGATGTTGCCTTCTTCATCAATAATATTGTCTTTTAATACAACCTCATTGTATTTATTTGTTGCTTCTTGATCTTTTAGGCCACGAATATTAAGTGAGTATAATATTTGCTTCTTTTTGTCCAATGCAACATTCTCGTTTTGTTTTTCCTCTAGCCCTTTAGAAACAAAGGCCAAGAGAAACGCTACAACAACAACAATAATGACAGAATATATAATAGTATATGTGTTAGAATTGGTATTCAATCCTTTTTTGATTTCATTTCCCATACTTCAAAATTATTTATTCTTGATTAAACGGTTCATTCTTTTTGAAACGTTACGTTGTACTACACAATGATCTATTAGTGGTGCAAACATATTCATTAATAATATTGCTAGCATCATTCCTTCAGGGTAACCTGGATTTAGTTCTCTAATTATAATTGCCATCATTCCTATAAGAAAACCATATATCCATTTTCCTGTTTCAGTTCTAGCGGAAGTTACAGGATCGGTAGCCATAAATACGGCACCAAATGCGAAACCTCCCATTATCAAATGTTGCCAAAATGGAATTGACTCATGTGAAACGCATTGAAAAATAAATCCAGTAATACCTCCCCCTAAGAACACGCTTAACATAGTCTTCCAAGAAGCTATTCCTGTAATAAGAAGAATGAGCGCACCAATTGCTATTGCTATAACACTCGTTTCACCTATCGAACCTGGAATAAAGCCTGTTATCATATCAGGTATTGAATATGTAAAATTTGTATTTGCACCGATTTCTCCAAGTGGAGTTGCTGCAGTAAAAGAATCTGGTAGTGTATTTCCAAATCCCAAAATAGAATCTTTCGCAACCCATACTTGATCACCACTCATTTTTTGCGGATACGAGAAAAACAAAAAGGCACGAGCAACAAGGGCAACATTGAAAATATTCATACCTGTGCCACCAAATATCTCTTTTGCAAATATTACGGCAAAAGCACATGCTAATGCAAGAATCCATAGTGGGCAATTAACGGGAACAATTAATGGAATAATTATACCAGAGACCAAATAGCCTTCTTGTATTTCTTCTCCTTTCCATTGTGCCCATATAAATTCAATACCTAATCCAACAATATAACTAACAATTATTTTTGGAATGACTGCAAGGAAACCAAAAATAAAAATATCAAAAAATGAGGAATCAGTTAACTTTCCTGCAAATTGATAGTTTTGATATCCCACATTGTACATGCCAAAAAGCAATGCAGGTAATAGTGCTATTACGACTATGCTCATTATTCTCTTTGAATCTATGGAGTCGTGTATATGCACGCCTGTCTTGGATGTTTTATTTGGAACATATAGAAATGTTTCAAAACCATCAAAAACACTTTTAAAAGCGTGCAATTTACCTCCGTCTTCAAACTTTGGCTTTATTTTGTTAAGATAATTTCTTAATGCACTCATGTTATTAGTTTATTTGATAAATAAATTGAATAGTATTATACTTACGTTTCCCAATAGAAAATTTATGAGTTCTCTTTTCTAAGTTTATTTAGTCCATTTCTCACAATGTACTGTAATTCTAATTTTGAGCTATCAACAAATTCAGCTACGGCAAAATCTTCAGGGGAAACTTCGTAAATTCCCAATTGTTCCATTTTGTCTATATCTTCAGCAATTATTGCTTTTATAAGATATTCAGCATATATGTCCATTGGGATTACACGGTCATATTCACCGCTCATGATCATATGCCTTTCACCGCCTTTAATTCTAGTGTCTAGATTGAACGTTTTCTTTGGCATTAACCAGCTAAAATAACTTCTACTTGCAGACAACTGGTTGGTTCTTGGAAGAATCCATCCAAGAAATTCGTCATTTTTATCTCCTTCAGGAATTATTGTTATCTCAGAAGTGTGAGGGAGAAGATAGTCATTTTTACTTGATATTTTTCCTGTTAAAGGATTGCCATTAATTATACGAGAATTTGAATTCTCATCGTATTTTCCTGCTAAAATCGAAGAAATAGACTGTCCAATGATTACTTCGGCAAAACCTGTTTTTGTTGCATTTGCTCCAGCAATGCCAATTATTCTCCTCAAATCAACCTTTCCAGTCAAAAATAATCTTCCAAAGAAAATAACAGCAGTCGGATCTATTGTCCAAACAATTTCACCTTTGTTTATTGGATCGAGATGGTTAATATGAACACCAACGTTTCCTGCAGGGCATGGCCCTTCAAAAATTGTTATAGTAGCATCTTTCGCATTTCTCAGAGTATTGGATTTAGTATTCTTACTTATGCCAAGAAAAACTGGAGCTATCTTAGATAAGGCAGTTAATCCAGTTTGGAAGGCTTCTTCATTATCATTTAATTCAATTTCAAAATCAGTAGCCAAAGGCATGTCTCTTATAGCACTTATAAAAATAGATTTTGGTTTTGCGTCAGGAGTTGTTGTTATTGCATAGGGCAATTGTGTTATGTTGCCAAAAAGACCTGCCTCAATAAGTTTATGCTTAATAAGAGAGCCATCAGCTGTATTTACATCAACTTTTCCAAAATCTTTATAAACAATTTGTTCGTCTGCTTTTAAAGATACATTAAGAACCTTTCTGCGTTCACCTCTTAAAATCTCATGAACAACTCCACTCACGGGAGCAGAAAATCCCATTTCTGGATGCTTCTTGTCGACAAACAAGAAGTCTCCGGCTTTTACCTTATCACCTTCCTTTACGACAACTTTCGGAGTAATGCCCTCGAAACCGTCTGGTATTAAGGCGTATTTACCGTCATGAGAAACAGATAGTTTCACGTTTTCGGGTTTGCCTTGAAGGTGTATATCCAAGCCTTTTTTTAGTTTTATTGTTTGTGGCATAATTAGATAGTTTACAATAATTTAATTCATAACATACTCATTATATAAAAACGTTGCAAAATTAATTAAAAATATCTATATTTGAAAGTTTTTATTTTGTTTTTGCATGTTTTGTAAGTCAAAATATTGGAAAAACCATTATCTTTGCAAAAAAATTAAGATATAAAAGCATTAAAACATACATTTAGGTGGATATTATGGATTCTTTTGAGTCTATATTTATTCTTAATTTTACTAGTACATTTACCGCAGATTCAGTCGCGTCTTGGAAATGCACTATCTGAAACCTTATCTGAAAAATTTGGAACAAAGGTTGATGTTGGCAAGATATATTTAGGTTTATTTAATCGTGTCATCGTAGATGATGTCAAAATTTTAGACCAAGATAAAAAAGAAATGCTTGCAGCATCACGTATTTCTGCAAAGTTAAATATATCTCAGCTTATCAAAGGTAATATAGTTGTTACTTCAGCCCAATTGTTTGGCATGAAAGCAACAATGTATAAATTGACAGAAAATTCTCAACCAAATTATCAGTTTCTTATTGATTCCTTAAAATCAGACGACGAAGATTCTCGAAAAGATATAAAATTATCTATAAAGTCATTGATTTTGAGGCATGGCAAATTTAAATATGATATTCTTTCTCATCCAAGAACAAATCACAAAATAAACCCTTCTCATTTGAGTTTTAGTGACATCAGTGCCCATATACAGATTAATGAAATAAATAACGACTCTATTGATTTGCGAGTTAAGCGCTTATCTTTTAAAGAACAATCGACGTTGAATGTTAATAATTTGAAGTTCAACTTAGTTGCGTCAAAAAAACACACTTCAATGAGCGATTTCATGCTAGAAATGCCATATTCATTAATTAAGTCTGATAAAATTGACTTATTCTATAAATATGATGAAAATGGTTTTGATAGTAATTCTATAAGATACAGTGCAAAATTCAGGACTTCACGAATTACCCCTTCAGACTTTTGTTTTGCCATACCTACAGAAGATTTGTCTAATCCAATTCATATTTCTTTTGAAATTAATGGTACTAATAACGATTTGTTTATTAAAGACTTAAGAGCTAATTCCCTAAATAATAGTTTAAAGCTTACATCTGATATATCTGTATCTAATTTAAATAAAAATGCAAATTGGAATGTTGCAGTAAAAGAGTTTAATATATCGGAAGATTATCAAACTCAATTGCTAAAAGTCATTCAGAATAAATCAATTCCAGATTATTTGCCATCGCGAATAGGCAATGTTTCATATCATGGCAACATTAAAAGTATAAATCGTGTTGTATCTGTTGATGGGTTATTACAAACAGGAACAGGCAATGCAGATGTTTCAGTGAAGATATCACCCAAGAGTATGGAAGCTCATATTATATCAGATAGAATAGAACTGAATAAACTTCTTGCAGATAATAATTTTGGTATTATATCTGGTGATGTTGATATTAAGTTGATAGGAAGTTTGTCTTCTCTGCATAGTTCTTCTATTAGTGGTGACATAGATTTAAACCGTTTTGACTACAAAGGATATTCATATAATAATGTGAAAGTTGTAGGTGATTATAGATCTAAAATCTTTAAAGGCTTACTATCTTTAAATGATTCTAATGGTGAAGTACTATTTAATGGTGTATTAAATTTTGCATCACGAGAACCAATTTACGATATTACTGGCAATCTGAAGCATGTAGATCTTTCAAAAATACGTTTAGCAGATATGCCAAACAATGCTGTTGTAAGTTTAGATATTTATGCAAAAGGTGAGGGTAGTACTCTAGATAAGCTTATTGGAGATATTGTGATAAAAGACTTATCGATTCTATCTCCAGCCCAAAATTTTAAATCAGATATAATAGAGATTAAATCTTCTAATGTCGGACTTAGTCATCATGTTAGTTTTAATAGCGATTTTGCTTCTTTTGATGTCAGCGGTACTTATAATTATAAATCTATTATTGATAGTTTCAAAAGGTTAATTCTTAAAAAAATCCCGACATTGTCATATATGACTTCGTCTCCAACCTTAGTCAATAATTCAATTAAAATAAATGCAGATATTAACAATGCTGATTTTATTAAATTATTTAATGATATCCCAATCGATTTCTCTGTTCCACTCCATCTAGAAGGTTTTCTTGATGATAAATCTGAAAATGTCAATTTCAGTTGCATTTCTCCATCGTTTGTCTATGATGGGAAAAAGTTTGAAGATGCATTGTTTAGCATAGAATCGCTTTCTGATACTTTACATTTTAATGGTAAGGTTAAACAGGTTTCAAAATCTAATGATTATATTCAACTTGTTTTAGATGCAAAAGCTTCTAACAACAAGATGTTCACCGATTTACAGTTTAATGCAAAGTCAAAACATGAAACATCTGGAAATATATCCTTAACTACAGATTTTTATGAGCATGCGACGAAAAGAATACCTACAATACATACGATTATTCATTCTTCAGAAATAAGAATTGATAACAACACCTATAAGGTTGAACCTTCAGACGTAGTTTATGATGAAGGCCGAATACTTATTGATCATTTTGCTATTGAAAATGGGAAAGAGCATATTATAATGTATGGTTTGGCCTCAAAGAATCCAGATGACAGTATAAACATTAATCTGCAAAATATAAATGTTGATTATTTATCTGGTATACTGAATGTTAATGGAGTGGATTTTAAAGGAACTGCATCTGGAACTGCGACCATAAGCTCTATATTAGGTTACCAAAAGGCCAATGGACATTTAATTGTTGATAATTTCCAGTTTTCTAATGGTCATCTAGGAACACTTTTCGCTGATGTATCATGGCAAAAAGATAATAATAAGATTCAAATCAGTGGAATATGTGATGATGGTCCTATTGCCCATACAAATGTAAATGGATATGTACAAACATCTCCTGGATATATTGATTTGTCCATTGGGACAAACAATACTCAAATAGACTTTTTAGAAACTTATATTGGGTCTTTTTTGGATAATATTCGGGCACGAGCTTCAGGAAATATTCGGGTTTTTGGTCCTCTGAAAAATGTTAATATTGAAGGACAAGTAGTAGCAAATGGGGACATTGGTGTCGCGCCGTTAAATGTAACATACACATTAAAGAATGATACGGTAACATTCTACCCCAATATTATTACCTTTAAAAATAATACAATAAAAGACCATCAAAATGGAAGCGCTATTATTAATGGTGCAGTTTACCATCGTGATTTGTCCAATTTCACTTACGATATGAATGTAATAGCCGATAAGATTCTTGCTTTTGATAAAAAAGATTTCGGTGACGATACATTTTGTGGAACTATTTTTGCTTCTGGTAGTTGTCATGTCGTAGGTGTTAAAGGTGAAACTAATATTAATATAAATGTATCTCCAGAACAAGGCAGTATAATAGAGTATAATGTATCAAGCCCAAATTCGGTAAAAAGTCAGGAATTTATAAAATGGAACGACGTTTCTGATACTAATCGAAAAGCTCTCGCTACGTTAATTACCGATATAAATCAAAATTCTGAACCACAGAAACAGTTCTCATTTAGGGATATGCATTCAAACCTTTATATGAATTTTCTCATAAATGCTAACCCGAAGCTAACGTTAAGGCTTCTAATGGATGAAGAAAGTGGAGATTATATTGATTTGCATGGCAATGGCGTAATACAAGCAGATTATTTCAATAAAGGGGCTTTTGAAATGTTTGGTAATTACCTGGTAGAGAGCGGAATATATAAGATGACTATACAAAACGTCATTAAGAAAGAATTCCAATTCAAACCAGGTAGTAGTATTGTCTTTGGCGGAGACCCATACAATGCTGCGATAGATTTGCGAGCTGTATACCCCGTTAATGGTGTAAGCTTAGCTGACTTTAATATTGGTAGTTCTTTCTCTAATAATAATATAAGAGTAAATTGCTTGATGAATATAGGAGGAACGGCTATTTCCCCAGTCGTAGATTTCGATTTTGAAATGCCAACAGCAAACTCCAATGCAGAGCAAATGGTTAGAAGTTTAATAAATAGTGAGGAAGAATTAAACCAGCAGGTTATATACTTATTGACTGTTGGACGTTTTATAAATCAAGGTGTAAATAATGCACAACAAGATAATTTTACGCAGAGCCAGACTGGATTGGCAATGCAAAGTTTGCTTAGTGGAACACTTAGTCAGCAAATTAACGAGATGCTTTCGTCGGTTATCAATGTTAACAACTGGAACTTTGGTACAAATATTTCAACAGGAACTGAAGGTTGGAATAATGCTGAATATGAAGGACTTTTGTCTGGAAGGTTATTAAACAACAGACTGCTAGTTAATGGACAGTTTGGTTACCGTGATAACCCAAATGCAACAACTTCATTCATTGGAGATTTTGATGTTCGTTATCTTCTTTCACCTAGTGGCAGTTTCGCAATAAAGGTCTATAACCAATCAAATGATAGGTATTTTACTAAAAATAGTTTAAACACACAGGGTATAGGTCTAATTCTGAAAAAAGACTTTAATAAATTAAGTGATCTGTTCCATATTAAGAAGCGTATTAAGCAAAAGAACAATCAAGATTCTATAAATGTCAATTAACTATTTAGACTTGCTGTTGTTACATAATTAATATGTAGTTTTCGACATCTAACAATTTTAGATGTGCCTAAACTTTCAAATTGAAAGCAGTTTTGTGTTTCCACCTTTTGCTGAGAAGAAAACTTGCAATTTTCTGAGCCGAGTTGGGTAAAAAATTGATTAACTAAACCTGCCCATAACTTAAAAATTTACGACAGAGCGAAACGAAGTTGCAAAATATGCGATTCCTGAGAGGTTTCTCGCTCTTTTTAGTAAATTACTTAATATCAAGACATTATACGCTTCGCCTCACGATTCGTAAGTGTTAAAAAGTCAAAGGGCATCTTTCGCAGTGTGAAAGGGCACCTTTGGCACTGCAATATGCCACATATCGCACTGCGATATGCCATGTTTCGCATCGCGAAAGGACACCTTTCACTTTTTCGTTCCTTATGTTCGTTTACATAGTTTAAGCCGATTGATTAACAATTAAACACATTTTTGCATTTCACTGCGTGCCAAGCGGAAAATCTTTCTCTAGAATTAAAATTCCGTTTGTCAAGATTTTTTACTTTTTTCGTAAAAAAATCGAGTCGATTTTGATAATTTCAAATTGGAACTTGATTTCTTTTGAAATGCTATATAAGTAATAGAAAGACATCTTGATTATTGCTATTCAAAATTTTTCTAACCCACACTATTTCATGCTTTTATGGTTAAATTTAGTTAATCTCGTGGTTTTGTAATCTAAAGTTATAAAATCAGACAATTTATTTTTTTATATTAAGATAATTTTTAGTACTTTTGCAGCCGATTTTTTATCAATATAAAGTCTAACTATATTTATAACAATTTTTTTTAATTAAATTTATGTCTAATTTCAAAAATGTAGAACCATTACAAGACTTCAATTGGGAAGAATTTGAAAATGGTACTAACGCAGGCGCAAGTGCAGAAGAACTTCGCAAAGCTTACGATGAAACTCTTAATAAAGTAAGCGAACATCAAGTTGTTGATGGAAAAGTAATTTCTTTCGACAAGAAAGAAGTTGTTGTAAACATTGGCTATAAGAGTGATGGTATTATCCCAGCCAGTGAATTCCGTTACAATCCAGATTTGAAAATTGGTGATGTCGTAGAGGTTTATGTAGAAAACCAAGAAGACAAGAAAGGACAATTAATACTTTCTCACCGCAAGGCTCGTTTGAGCAAAAGTTGGGAACGAGTTAATGCTGCTCTCGACAATGATGAAATTATTCAGGGCTACATCAAGTGCCGTACTAAAGGTGGCATGATTGTAGATGTATTTGGAATCGAAGCATTCTTGCCTGGAAGCCAGATAGACGTACATCCAATTCGCGACTACGATGTATTCGTAGGAAAAACTATGGAATTCAAAGTTGTTAAGATCAATCAGGAATTCCGTAATGTTGTTGTTTCACATAAAGCTCTTATTGAAGCAGAACTTGAAGCACAAAAGAAAGAAATCATCTCTAAACTCGAAAAAGGTCAGATTCTCGAGGGTACAGTTAAGAATATTACAACCTACGGAGTATTTGTTGATCTTGGAGGAGTTGACGGACTCATTCATATTACAGACCTTTCTTGGGGCCGCGTAAGCGATCCACATGAAGTTGTTTCTTTAGACGAAAAGATTAATGTTGTAATTCTTGACTTTGATAATGACAAGAAGCGCATTGCTCTTGGTCTGAAACAACTCACTCCACATCCATGGGATGCTATTGACGAAAACCTCAAAGTTGGAGATCATGTTAAGGGTAAGGTTGTTGTTATTGCTGACTATGGAGCATTTGTTGAAATCGCTCCAGGTGTTGAAGGACTTATTCACGTTAGCGAAATGTCTTGGAGCCAGCACTTGCGTTCAGCACAGGATTTCATGCATGTAGGTGATGAAATTGAAGCAGTAGTGCTTACACTTGACCGCGAGGAAAGAAAAATGTCTCTTGGCATCAAGCAACTTAGAGAAGATCCATGGGAAGCAATCGAAGTTAAATATCCAGTTGGCAGCAAGCATACTGCTAAGGTACGTAACTTTACAAACTTTGGAATCTTTGTAGAATTAGAAGAAGGAGTTGATGGACTTATCCATATCAGCGACCTTTCATGGACTAAGAAAGTTAAACATCCATCAGAATTTACACAAGTTGGCGCAGACATTGATGTAGTGGTTCTAGAAATAGATAAAGAAAACAGACGTTTGTCTCTAGGTCACAAGCAGTTAGAAGAGAATCCATGGGATACTTACGAAACTCTTTATACTCCAGGTTCTGTACACACTGGTAAGATTACAGAAATGATGGATAAGGGAGCTGTTATTGCACTTAATGAAGGTGGTGAAGGTTTTGCAACTCCAAAGCACTTAGTTAAGGAAGATGGTAGCCAGGCTCAGCAAGGAGAAGAATTGCCATTTAAGGTAATTGAATTCGTAAAGGAGACAAAACGTATCATCTTATCTCACAGCCGCACATTTGAGGAAGAAAAAGAAGAGGTTAAAAAAGCTCCACGCAAACATGCTGCTAAGAAGGAAGATGCAAACGTTATTAATAATGTAGCTGCAGGAACTACACTTGGCGATCTTGATGCTTTAGCAGAGCTTAAAGCAAAAATGGAAAAGGGAGAATAATAATCTCACATAAAATCTTTAAATTAAAGCCTATCTTCACGGATAGGCTTTTTTTTTTAATTACACTTAAATGCCAACACTAATAATCGTTAAAACTGCGTTTTTTTTCGTTTTAAACTTCTATATTTGTCAAAAATAATGTATTTTTGTACCTTGAATTTTATAGACAAAAAGTCTTAGAATGAAAGAAAATGGCATCTGTGCCAAAATATGTCTAATGTTTAGAACAATTGATTAATAGAATAAAATGGACGAAATTCAAGTATTTGACCAAGACAAGATTATTAGAATAAACGTCGAAGAGGAAATGAAGAAATCTTACATTGACTATTCGATGTCAGTAATTGTAGCAAGAGCTCTTCCTGATGTTCGTGATGGTTTCAAGCCAGTACATCGTAGAATTTTATTTGGTATGGCTGGAATTGGCAATACCAGTGATAAACCACATAGGAAGTGCGCCCGTGTTGTTGGTGAAGTACTTGGTAAGTACCATCCTCATGGCGACTCTTCGGTCTATGGTGCTTTAGTACGTATGGCGCAAGACTGGAACATGCGATATACTCTTGTTGATGGACAGGGCAACTTTGGTAGTGTTGACGGAGACTCACCTGCAGCCATGCGTTATACAGAGTGTAGATTGTCAAAGATGGGTGAGCACATTATGGACGATATTGATAAAGATACCGTTGATATGCAAAACAACTTTGATGGCTCTCTTACTGAACCAACAGTAATGCCAACAAAGATTCCTAATCTACTGGTTAATGGTGGAAATGGTATTGCTGTGGGTATGGCAACAAATATTCCTACACACAATCTTGGAGAGGTTATAGATGGTTGTTGTGCATATATTGACAATCCAGAGATTGACACAGAAGGCTTAATGCAATATATTCCGGCTCCAGACTTCCCGACTGGAGCAACTATCTATGGTCTGCAAGGTGTTAAAGATGCCTATGAAACGGGTAGGGGAAGAGTTGTTATACGTGCAAAGGCAGAAATAGAGAGTGGTGAATCACACGACAAGATTGTTGTAACCGAAATTCCTTATGGTGTCAACAAACAACAACTCATTGAGTATATTGCTGAATTAGTCAAAGAAGGAAAAATTGATGGCATTTCAAATGTTAATGACGAGAGTGACCGTCATGGAATGCGTATTGTTGTTGACTTAAAAAGAGATGCAAATGCAAATGTCATATTGAATAAATTGTTCAAAATGACACAGCTGCAAAGTTCTTTTTCAGTTAACTGCATTGCTTTAGTAAAAGGACGTCCACGCCTGTTGTCTCTAAAAGAGTGTGTTAAGTATTTTGTTGAACATCGACATGATGTTACAATTAGAAGAACACAATTCGAACTAAGAAAAGCACAAGAGCGTGCCCATATACTTGAAGGTTTAATAATAGCTTGCGATAATATAGATGAAGTTGTGCATATAATTCGTTCTTCAAAGACACCTTCAGACGCACAACGTAATCTTGAAAATAGATTCAATTTAGATGAATTACAATCTAAAGCTATTGTTGAAATGCGATTAGTTCAGCTGACAGGTCTGCGTGTAGAACAATTGCATGCAGAGTTTGATGAACTTCAAAAGACAATAGAATATTTAGAGTCAATTCTGAATGACGATGAACTATGTAAGAAAGTCATGAAAGATGAACTTCTTGAAGTTAAGGAAAAATATGGCGATGAGCGTAAAACAAGAATAAGACCAGACGAGCATGAGTTTAATGTTGAAGATTTCTATCCAAATGATCCTGTAGTTATTACTGTAAGTCATTTGGGATATATAAAGCGTACACCTCTGAGTGAATTCCGTGAGCAAGCAAGAGGTGGAGTTGGTTCAAAAGGAGCAAAAACAAGAGAACAAGATTTTACGGAATATATTTATCCCGCAACAATGCATCAGACAATGCTTTTCTTTACAAAGAAAGGACGTTGCTATTGGTTGAAGTGCTATGAGATTCCTGAAGGTGACAAAAACTTCAAAGGACGTGCAATTCAAAATATGCTTAATATTGATTCTGATGATTCTATAAATGCATTGCTGCGTCTCCGCGGACTCGATGAAGAGTTTGTTCGTTCTCATTATGTTGTTTTTGCCACAAAGCGAGGTCTGGTTAAGAAAACTTGTCTTGAGGCGTATAGCCGCCCCAGAACAAATGGAGTAATTGCCATAAATATCTTAGAAGGTGATGAAGTTGTTGATGTAAGGCTGACAAATGGAAAGAATGAACTAATCATTGCAAACCGTAATGGTAGAGCTGTAAGATTCGATGAAGATGCAGTAAGAACAATGGGACGTATTTCTACTGGCGTTAGGGGAATGCGTCTAGACGAAGGTGACGATGAAGTTATTGGAATGGTTGTTGCTGGCAATTCGGATAATGAGACAATAATGGTTGTGAGTGAAAATGGTTATGGCAAGCGTTCACAAGTTGAAGATTATCGCAAGACCAATAGGGGAGGCAAAGGTGTTAAAACCCTCCAGATTACGGAAAAAACAGGTCGGTTAGTTGCGATTAAGAATGTTACAGACGACAATGACTTGATGATAATAAACAAGAGTGGCATTGCCATACGTATGCCTTTAAGCGAATGTCGCATTATGGGACGTGCTACTCAAGGAGTCAGACTAATAAATCTTCAAAAGAAAAATGACGTGATTGCAAGTGTTTGTAAAGTAATGAGTTCAGAGCTTGAATCTACTGTTGAAGAGGAAAGCAGAAATCAATGGGCGCAACGAAATGATATTATCAGAAATGATGCTCAGATGGAAGAACCTAATGAAGAGCCATTCACGCCTATGGTTGATTTTGAAGATGAGACAAATGAATAATGTATAAACCTTATTTAATATTATTAAAATGAAAAAGTTAGTCATGTTGGCGTTGATGGTAGTAGCTACTGCAACCGCCTTTGCACAAGAAGATGTTGTTAAACAAATCATGAAGTCAAAAGACTATAATGAAGCATCAACATTACTTAATGCAAATTTAAATTCAATGAATTCTGAGCAGAAAGCGCAATGCTACAATAGATTAGTTTCGCTTTCTATGGAAACTGTTAGTAAAGAAGCTCAATCGGAAACCCCATCTGATGAATTCTTTAATGCCTTGTATAATGCTTTTGAAAATGCTCAGTTATGCGAGCAGTTTGACCAGCAGCCAAATGCTAAAGGAAAGATTAAACCTCGCTTCCATAACACAAACCGTGACCGTCTTTTCCCTTTACGTTGGCAGCTTATCAACGCAGGTATAAATGGACAAAAGAATAATGACAATAAAACTGCATTGAAATTCTTTGGAACTTATGTTAATACAGGTATAGCTCAACTTTCACCATTGTTCGCAGATGCAGATAATTCTGCAGATAACAATTTAACAAATATTTCTTATTGGGCTGGTTATCATGCATTCTTAGATGGTCAGTATGATGTAGCAAACCTATATTCAGACATAGCTCTTAACGACCCTGAACTTGGAAAGGAAGCTCTTCTTGTTAAACTTGCTGTTGCTGAGAAGACTTTAAAGAATCGTCAAGACTCAATTTCATATTGTGATGATCTTGAAAAGATTTATGCAGCAGATAATAGCAATGAGTTAGTATTTGCTACACTTTCAAGTTTCTATAATTCACTTGGTATGACTGATAAGATGGAGAAGATTTTTGAAGATAAATTGAAAACTGATCCTAATAACTTTACAGTATGGGTAAATCGCGGTGAGAATGCTGAAGAAAAAGAAAACCTAGAAGAAGCAATTAATTGCTATAAGAAGGCTTTGGTTTCTCAGCCAAATAATGCTGCTGTTTTGCGTCAGATAGGAATCTGTTTATATAATCGTGCAGCAGGTACAGAAGAAAGGGTTTCTGGTAAAACTGGTCGTGCGCCAAAGGCAGCACTTGAGCAGATCCTTCCAGTTTATGAAGAGGCTCGTACATATTTAGAGAAAGCTAAAGAATTAGACCCACAACAAAAAGAAGTTAAGTGGGGTTATGCGCTTTATCGTTGCTACTATCGTTTGTATGGAATTGACGATGAAAGGACAAAGCAGGCTGAGCTCGATTCTCACAGCAAATAATATTATAAACTAAAAATTAATGTGGAGTTAGGTTGATTTTTATATCAACCTAATTTCACATTTTATATTATAATTATATCCCTTATTTGAATATGAAATATCAAGTATTGCTATTTTATTGTTTATGTGTTTGTCTTTTTTCGTCATTTAAAGTGCAAGCGCAAAATAATAACAATGCTAGACGCATGGCTAAACAGCTCAATAAGCAATTGGAAGTTGTTATTGATAAATACGTTCAGGTAAGTGATAGTTTGGTAATGTATCGTTCTGTTGTTGATGCAATAAAATTAGGACAAGAGTGTGACAAATATGATGCAATGCCTGACATTACAGGTCAGGTAAAATGTCAATACAGAGAGAGAAATAGTCTTTTATTAAAAGCCATGCGGAGATTAATTATAGATGCAGGTCTATACTTTTACAAAAAAAATAATAAAGAAGAAGCACTTAATGCTTTTGAAACATACATTTATAGTGCAGATTCTCCTTTATTTAGTCTGAAACATCCAGAGATAGACAATTTTCTCAATGAAGCAATTTTTTATTCTGCAGTTATCGCATATAAACTTGGTGATTACACAAAAACACGAAAATTTTCAGAGATGCTAATAGATAAAGATGAATATGCAAGGGATGCCGTAGAATTGCAAGTGTTGTGTCTTAAACAAGAAATGCAAACAAAGGAAGATTCTATAAGGTATTGTAACATTGTAAAATCTATGCATGAAAATGATTATGATAATGATTTATATTATTCAATGCTGTTAGAGTATTATTCATCTCTCAAAAACGATAGAGAATATATTAGCTTTCTGCAAAGCGAAATTGGAAAAAGTCCTAAACGGATTGAAAACTATATACTTTTAGGCGATGCTTATATGAAACAGAACAAATGGGATGAAGCAATTTCTTATTATAATGAGGTGTTAATTCGTGATACAATAAATATCATCCCTATATATTATAATATAGGGATATGCTATAACTCAAAGGCAATAGCAATGAAAGATTCTTTGACAAATGAATATGGTAATATTCCTAAAAAATACCGACATGTCATTAGAGAATATTTTGTTGAATCTGTTAGGTTTTTGACTAAAGTAAGTTGTTTGGATCCAGGAAGAAAGAAAGTTGACTGGGCTGTACCTTTATACATTGCTTATTATGCCCTTTCAGAGAAAAAGAAAGCTGCTGATTTAAAAAAGTTATTTCACAATTAATTTTTAATTTGTATGTATAAGTTTTTACTAATATTTATCCTCTTTTCATCAGTTTTACCCCATAACGCTTCAGCACAGAAAAAGGTTATATCGCAAGCTAAGCAATATATTAAATCTGGCAAGGATTTGGATAAAGCAGAAAAGATAATTACAGACCTGCTCAATGATAGTTTACAAATTAAAGACCGACAAAAAGCTCAAAATATCCTTTTTGATATACTAAAGGCGAAGTATGAACAGGGAAATGAATTATTGTATCTAAAGCATCCTTATGATACAATATCGCATTATACAACTATAATTAAGATGTTTAATGCTCTTGAAAAACTGGATTCAATTGATGAAAGTTCTAATTTAAATCCTAAGTATAAAGAGAAACATGCTCACTATCTATATCCATTGCGCCCTAATCTATATTATGGAGGATTATTTTTTATTCGGAAAGAAGATTATAAAAGAGCATATTTATTCTGTGAGAAGTATATAGAGAGTGCAAATACATCTTTGTTTGTAAATGTTTATAAACAGGAGTCTGATAGTCTAATGGCTAAAGCTGCTGCATGGACTGTTTATTGTGGGTATAAATTGAATGATTATGAAAGACTTATGAAATATTCCTCTCTGGCAGTGAAAGATACAGCTCAACTTGCTTTTGTTTATCAATATATGGCTGAAGGGTACAAACAAATAGGTGATTATACAAAATATGCAGATTTACTTGAAATTGGTTTTAATAAATATCCTACATTCCCTTTCTTTTTCCCAAGGCTGATTGACTATTATAATGACATAGGAAATTATGAAAAATCTATGAGTATTGTTGATAAAGCTTTAGAAGTTGATAGTACTAATATAAATTATATGTTTGCAAAAAGTACAATTCTATTAAATACTGGCAAATATGATGAATGCATAGATTTATGCAAAAAGCTAATTGAAGAAAATGATTCTTTAGCTGAGGCATATTATAATTTTGGCGTATCTTATTATAATCAGGCAATTGCATTAGATAAATATCAACAGCGTTCCAAGAAGAATAAAGACAGGATTCGCGAATTATATTCAATGAGCAAACCGCTATTAGAAAGATTCCGAGAATTAGCACCTGAGCAAAAAAACAAATGGTTTCCCATATTATATACAATTTATTTAAATCTAAATATGGGAGAAGAGTTTGATGAGATAAATAGATTGAAGTAGTTATATTGATTAGCATAAAGCAATATTATAAAAATGATCGACATAAAAGAAATTATAAAAAGATTGAATATAGAAAGACTTAATAATATGCAAACAAATGCAATTAAGTCTTTCAGAGAAACAACCAAAGATATCATATTATTGTCTCCAACAGGTAGTGGTAAAACATTTGCATATTTATTGCCACTTTTAGAAAAGATTGATGTTGATTGCCAAGAAGTACAGGCATTAGTTGTTGTACCAGGGCGTGAACTTGCATTACAATTGGTTACCGTTTTTCAAGACATGAAATGTGGCATAAGTGCAGTTAGTGTGTATGGCGGTAGGCCTGCTATGGATGAAAATAGAGTAATTAAGCAAGTTTCTCCCCAAATAATATTTGGTACACCAGGAAGACTTAATGACCATATTGCAAAAAATAATATTTCTACAGAAAAAATACGATATGTTGTTTTAGACGAATTTGATAAATGCTTAGAAATGGGGTTTCAAGATGAAATGAGACAACTTCTTGACCATTTGCAAAACGTTAATCGTAGAATCCTAGTGTCAGCAACCCCTTCTGACGCAATTCCAAAATTTATAAATTTGTCATCTGCGATATGTATCGATTACCTTTCTAATTCAAAGCAGTTGTCAGAAAGAATATCTTTAAATATTGTTAGAAGTACAGAAAAAGATAAATTGGAATGCCTTATAAGGCTACTTCGTTATTTTAGAGATAAAAGTACTATAGTGTTTCTAAATTACAGAGACTCTGTGGAACGTGTTTCTAATGCATTGAAATTGGAAGGTTTTACAGTTAGTGTTTTTCATGGCGGATTAAATCAAGATCAGAGAGAATCCGAACTGTATAGATTTTATAATGCTTCTGCTAATATATTAGTTGCTACAGATTTAGCATCTCGTGGGTTAGATATTCCAAATATTGATAATATAGTACACTATCATCTTCCTCTTAATGAAGAAGCATATATACATAGGGTAGGGCGCGCTACTCGTTGGATGAAGAGTGGAAATACATATTTCATACTTAATCAAACAGAACATGTTCCAGAATACATTAAACTTGAACCACTTATTTTCGATATACCTGATAATCTGCCAAGCCCAATGAGTCCAAAAATGATTACATTATACATTGGCAAAGGCAAAAAAGATAAAATAAGCAAAGGTGATATTGTTGGCTTTTTATGTAAAAAAGGAGGTCTGACATCTAACATGATTGGAAGAATTGATGTTAAAGAACGATATACATACGTTGCTGTGGAGCGAAAAATAGTCAGAAACTTATTGAAAATAATTCAAGGAGAAAAAATAAAAGGAATTAAAACCATTGTAGAAATAATTAAGTGAAAAATGACATTTTGTAAAGTGAAAAGGTCAAATTTAACACATTTCAAAATAACATAGTAAATTATTGCCCCAAAATTTGGTTATTACAAAAATAAAATGTAATTTCGCAAGCAATTATAATTGACTATAAAATATTATTAATCTTAAATTTTTTATATTAATATGAAGTACAATTTTACCGCAGGACCTTGCATGCTAAACCGCTCGGTCATTGAGAAAACTGCAGACGCTATCTTAGATTTCAATGGAATGGGACTGTCTTTGGCTGAAATAAGCCACCGTTCAAAAGACTTCCAAGCTGTTATTGATGAGGCAGAAGCTTTGGTTAAAGAACTACTCGAAGTACCCGAAGGATACTCTGTACTATTCCTCGGCGGTGGTGCATCACTTGAGTTCTGTATGATTCCTTACAACTTCCTTGTTAAGAAGGCTGCTTACTTAAACACTGGTGTTTGGGCAAAGAAGGCTATGAAGGAAGCAAAATTGTTTGGTGAAGTAGTTGAAGTTGCTTCTTCTGCAGATGCAAACTATACTTTTATCCCTAAAGGTTGGACATGTCCTACAGATGTTGACTATTTACACATTACAACAAATAACACAATCTATGGAACTGAAATACGTAAGGATCTTGATGTTCCTGTACGTCTGATTGCCGACATGTCTTCAGATATTTTCAGTCGTCCAGTAGATGTTTCTAAGTATGATGCTATTTATGCAGGTGCTCAGAAAAATCTTTCTATGGCAGGTGTTACAGTTGTTATCGTAAAGAATGATGTTCTTGGACGTGCTCCACGTGAGATACCTACAATGCTTGATTATCGCACACATGTTGACAAGGGTTCTATGTTCAATACTCCTCCAGTTGTTCCTATCTATTGCGCTATGCAGAATCTTCGTTGGATTAAAGAACAAGGTGGTTTGAAAGCAATGGATGAACTTGCACAGCGTCGTGCTGCTATTGTTTATGAAGAAATTGATCGTAACAAGCTTTTCCGTGGAACAGTAGAAGCTGAGGACCGTTCACTCATGAACATTTGCTTTGTTATGAACGATGAATATAAAGAGCTTGAAAAACCATTCTTTGATTTTGCTACTGAGCGAGGAATGGTTGGTATTAAGGGACACCGTTCTGTTGGTGGCTTCCGTGCAAGTACATACAATGCGATGACAATTGAAGGTTGTGAGGCGCTTGTTAAGTGCATGAAGGATTTCGAAGCTCAACACTAATTTAATTAATATTTTATCACTTTAACTTCAAATAAAAATATGAAAGTTTTAGTTGCTACTGAAAAACCTTTTGCACCAGTTGCAATTGAAGGTATTAGAAAAGAAATAGAAAGTGCAGGACACGAACTCGTGCTTCTTGAAAAATATACAGAAAAAGCACAACTTTTGGATGCAGTAAAAGACGCTGACGCAATGATTATCCGTTCAGATAAGGTTGATGCTGAAGTATTAGATGCAGCAAAACAACTTAAAATAGTTGTTCGTGCAGGTGCAGGCTATGACAATATAGATTTGTCTGCAGCTACATCTCACGGTGTTGTTGCAGAAAATACACCTGGACAGAACTCAAATGCTGTTGCAGAATTAGTTTTTGGCCTTTTGGTATATGCTGTTCGTAACTTCTTTAATGGTAAGGCTGGAACAGAATTGATGGGCAAAAAACTTGGTATTCTTGCATTTGGAAATGTAGGACGTAATGTTGCTCGTGTTGCTAAAGGTTTTGGTATGGACGTATATGCTTATGATGCATTCTGTCCAGCGAGTGTAATTGAAGAAGCAGGTGTGCATGCAGTTGCAAACCAAGATGAGCTTTTCAAGACTTGTGATGTCGTATCTTTGCATATTCCTGCAACTCCAGAAACAAAACAAAGCATTAATTTCGCTGTTGTTAATCAGATGCACAAGGGTGGTATTCTTGTTAATACTGCGCGTAAAGAGGTTATTAATGAGCCAGAACTTATAAAATTGATGTCTGAGCGTGAGGATCTCAAATTTGTAACTGATATCAAACCTGATGCAGATGCTGATTTCGCTAAATTTGAGGGACGCTACTTCAGCACCCCAAAGAAAATGGGAGCACAAACAGCAGAGGCAAATATCAATGCAGGTATTGCTGCAGCAAAACAGATTAATGCATTCTTTGCTGATGGATGTACAAAATTCCAAGTTAATAAATAATAATTAATAATTAAGGAGTTGAAGTTATAAATTGAAATAAAGACTAAATGGTTTAATGAATGTTTTTATTTTTAAGTCATTGGTCATGTATTTCATTATAACTTAAACTCCTTAATATTTTTAATAAATTTAATTATGGCAATAGTTAAACCATTTCGTGGAGTTCGTCCTCCAAAAGATTTAGTTGAAAAAGTTGAATGTCGCCCATATGATGTGCTTGATTCTGAAGAAGCACGTGCCGAAGCTGGTGATAACCCAATGAGTCTTTATCGCATCATAAAACCTGAAATAAACTTTGAACCAGGAACTTCTGAGTATGATCCTAGAGTTTATGATAAAGCTGCAGAAAATTTCCAAATGTTCCAAGACAAAGGTTGGTTAAAGCAAGACGATAAAGAACATTATTATATATATGCTCAGACAATGAATGGTAAGACTCAATATGGTCTTGTTGTTGGCGCATATGTAAATGATTATATGACTGGAGTCATCAAGAAGCACGAGTTAACCCGTCGTGACAAAGAAGAGGATCGTATGAAACATGTTAGGGTTAATAACGCTAATATAGAACCGGTGTTCTTTGCATATCCAGATAACGAAGTTCTTGATAAACTAATTATGCGATATGCTGCAACTGAACCTGAATATGACTTCATTGCCCCTATTGACGGATTTGGTCACAAACTTTGGGTAATATCTAATGAAGATGATATTAAAACAATCACAGAAGAATTTGGCAAAATGCCTTCTTTGTATATAGCTGATGGTCACCATCGTTCAGCTGCAGCAGCTCTTGTCGGTGCAGAAAAAGCAAAACAGAACCCAAATCATCGTGGTGATGAAGAATACAATTACTTCATGGCGGTATGTTTCCAAGCTAGTCAATTGACCATTCTTGATTATAATCGTGTTATTAAAGATTTGAATGGTCTCACAAGTGAACAATTCCTTGATGCTTTAAAGAAGAATTTTGATGTTGAAGACAAAGGAACTGATATTTACAAACCATCTCATCTTCATGAATTCTCTCTTTATCTTGATAGCCACTGGTATAGTCTTAATGCTAAAGAAGGAACATTTGACAACAATGACCCAATAGGTGTACTTGACGTTGATATTTCTTCACGCCTAATTCTTGATGAAATTCTTGGCATTAAAGACCTTCGTAGCGATAAGAGAATTGATTTTGTTGGAGGACTTCGCGGATTAGAAGAATTAAAACGCCGTGTTGATAGTGGTGAGATGAGAGTTGCTTTAGCTCTTTATCCAGTATCAATGAAGCAAATTATGGATATTGCTGACAGCGGTAAAATTATGCCTCCAAAAGCAACATGGTTTGAACCAAAACTGCGCAGTGGTCTCATTATCCACAAACTCTCATAACATTTGATTGAGATGTGTAATTCCAATTAACATGATTGATACATATCTTACGATTTCTAATAAAATAGGCGAGGGCTACTACACGGAAAAGCGTAGTAAGTTCCTCGCCTATTGCCATCATGTAGATAATATTCATGAAATTAAAGAGATATTAGCTTTTTATCGCAAAAAATATTATGATGCGCGACATATATGCTATGCATATGTATTAGGTCCAGAACGACAGGAATATAGAGTTAATGATGATGGCGAACCAAGTTCAACTGCAGGTAAGCCAATTTTAGGTCAGATTAATTCAAAGAAATTGACAAATATCCTTATTGTTGTAATTAGATATTATGGTGGAATAAATTTGGGTACTGGCGGTTTAATTTTAGCCTATAAGGAAGCTGCTAAAGAGGCAATAAACGACACTGAAATTATTGAAAAGCAAGTAGAAGAAATAATTGTTTATACTTTCTCTTATATTATGATGAATGACGTAATGCGCATTGTAAAAGAAATGTCAGCAAAAATAATAAATCAAAAATTCGATAATACATGCGAAATATCTTTATCAATAATTAGGTCAAAAGCCGATGAATTACATGAACGTCTAAATAAATTATCTTTCAAATAGATCTAAATTATATATAAAAAAAAGGTTTTAGCTTATAACTAAAACCTTTTTAAAACTTACATTAATTAATTATATATTATTCAATAACAACCAATGGTGTATCTTCCATTACGTTAGCACCAACCTTTACAAGTATAGCAGCAATTTTACCGTCTTTATTAGCTTCAAGATTGTTAGCCATCTTCATTGCTTCAAGGACTACAACTGTATCACCTTTCTTAACTTCATCGCCAATAGCAACTTTAATTTCTGTTACTACACCTGGTAATGGAGCCTTTACTGCATCAGCTGTGTTAACATTTGCGTTGCTAGATGGAGCATCATCAGTAGAAGACTCTTGTTGCGCTACAGGTTTAACTACTACTTTTTTCTTTTCTGGTTCAGGTTCTGGTTCCATTTCAACTTTAAAAACTTCACCATTTACTGTAACCTCAGCAATATTCTCTACGATTTCGCCAATAGCAACCTCGTATTTTGTACCATTTATGGTATATTTATATTCTTTCATTTAACTAATAACTAAAGATTTATGGATGTAGGGTCATCATTAGCATGTGCTCATTCCACTGGGTGTTACGAGGACAAATTGTAATGACACCAGACTCCTTGTCATGTACATTATTACCTTTAAACTCATGTAGTGCCAAAGATATGGCAGCATACACTTCATTATTATTTTTTGCCATTTTGTAATTATTTAATACATTACATTGGTATGTTTCCGTGTTTCTTAGCAGGCAATGAATCACGTTTTGTAGCAAGTTGCGCCAACGCACGACAGATGCGGAAACGTGTGTTTCTTGGCTCAATCACATCATCGATATAGCCATAACGAGCAGCCTGATATGGATTAGCAAAGAGCTCAGAGTATTCTTCCTCCTTATCTGCAATAAATGCTTTAACATCTTCACCTGCCTCTTTCTTCGCTTTAGCTTCTTTTGCATAAAGTACGGCTACAGCACCAGATGCACCCATAACGGCAATTTCTGCATTTGGCCATGCATAGTTCAAGTCGGTATGAAGTTGTTTACATCCCATAACGATATGACTACCACCATAACTCTTACGGAGAGTAATGGTTATCTTTGGAACAGTTGCTTCTCCGTATGCATATAGCAACTGTGCTCCATGAAGGATAACTGCATTGTATTCTTGGCCCGTTCCTGGCAAAAATCCTGGAACATCAACTAATGAAACAATAGGAATGTTAAATGCATCACAGAAACGAACAAAGCGCGCACCCTTACGACTTGCGTTAACATCAAGTACACCTGCATAGCATGAAGGCTGATTAGCTACGATTCCAACGCTTTGACCGTTAAATCTAGCAAAACCTACGATTATATTTCGCGCAAACTTAGGTTGTACTTCGAAGAATTCTCCATTATCAGTAATTGCAGAAATTACCTTATACATATCGTATGCTTTGTTTGGATCATCTGGCAAAATCTCATTTAGAGAATCCTCCATACGATCAATTGGGTCAGTGCATTCTTTACGTGGAGTTTCTTCCATGTTATTAGAAGGAATGTAACTTAAAAGTGTCTTGATCATTTCCAAAGCTTCTTCTTCTGTTGATGCTGTGAAATGAGTTACTCCACTTTTTGTTGAGTGTACACTTGCACCACCAAGATGCTCTTGATCAACGTCTTCTCCAGTAACTGTTTTAACTACTTTTGGACCGGTAAGGAACATATATGATGTATTTTCCATCATAAGTGTAAAGTCAGTTAGCGCAGGAGAATAAACAGCACCACCAGCACAAGGGCCAAAAATACCTGAAATCTGTGGAACAACACCTGAAGCCAAAATGTTGCGCTCAAAAATTTCAGCATATCCTGCCAAAGCATTAACAGCTTCTTGAATACGAGCTCCACCAGAGTCATTTATACCAATAACAGGTGCACCCATTTTTATAGCCATGTCCATTACCTTGCAGATTTTTTGTGCCATGGTTTCTGAGAGTGATCCACCGTTTACAGTGAAATCCTGAGCAAAGATATATACTAAACGACCATCAATTGTACCAGAACCAGCAACAACGCCATCGCCAAGATATTGTTTCTTCTCCATACCGAAATTGGTACAACGGTGAAGTTTAAACATGTCAAATTCTTCGAAACTACCTTCGTCGAGTAGCATGTCAATACGTTCACGAGCTGTGTATTTCCCGCGTGCATGTTGTTTTTCGATAGCTTTCTCACCACCGCCTAAACGAGCTTGCTCACGTTTAGCAATCAATGCTTTAATTTTTTCTAGTTGTTTACTCATTTCTTTTAATATATTTTATAATCTTATTATTTTGCTTTTTATATTATACTTAGTGTTCGCAAAGTTCAGTTAAAATACCACATGTTGATTTCGGGTGTAAAAATGCGATGTTAAGGTTCTCAGCACCTTTGCGTGGAGCTTTATCAATAAGACGAATTCCTTTTTCATCACATTCTGCCAATGCATTAGCAACACCATCTTCAATACAGAAAGCCACATGGTGAACCCCCTTGTTACCTTTGTCAAGCCATTTTTGGATAGTGCTTTCAGGTGATGTTGGTTCTAAAAGTTCAAGTTTAACTTCGCCGCATTTCAAAAATGCAGTTTTTACTTTTTGATCTTCTACTACTTCTACAGCATAGCAATCTAAACCAAGAACTTCCTTAAAATAGGGGAGTGCTTCTTCAATGCTTTGTACAGCAATTCCTAAATGTTCAATGTGTGAAATTTTCATTTTATTATTGTTTTAAATGGTTTTTTGAATATTTCTGCAAAGGTAATCAATTCTTTTTTAAGGAGGAAAATTTTTGTCTTTTTTTTGCCCTATAAATGGATATATTTAGTTTTATTCAATATTAGAATTATTAAATAAATGCATTGATCATGGATTTAGTTGCAGTTTTAGCTTAATTACATAAACTAAAATAATCCAATCCGTCAAAATGTAGTCATGATGAGATTGGATTATTCTAATGAAGAAATTTAGTATCTAAAATTCAAATAATATACGCCCATTAATTTGTCTTCCTGTTAGATAGTTAGGTACTGCATATTGTTGATTTGTAACATCTGTTATCCAGTAATATGAATTTACATTATTAATACCAAATAGATTTAGACAGTCTATTCCTAACCATATATTTTTTACTATACTTTTCTTTTCTTTACGCTCATTGTCAAGTAATCTATAGCTCATTCCTATATCAGCGCGTTTATATGCTGGGGCTCTAAATGAATTTCTTTCAAGTGGAGTATGTGGAGCTGAAAATGGAAGTCCATCAGCATATGACAATTTAAGTGACATTTTCCACCTTTCTGTACCCGGAAAATAATCGGTGAAAAACAAATTAAATGCATATCGTTGGTCTGTCGGCAATGGAATGTTAACACCATGTAGGCGCATATTCGTATTCATTATGGAGAAACTTACCCACGAATCAGTCCCAGGTACAAATTCACCATATAACTTAAGGTCAACTCCCATTATGTGTCCTGAAGCTTCATTTATTCCATAATATACAACTTTAACATTATTGACACTATATGGAACAAGATTAGACAATAATTTATAATAAGTCTCAGCTGTAAATTTATAGTTTCTATCTCTCATCTTAAACTTATAATCTATTGCTGCAATAAAGTGTATAGAGCGCTGGCTTTTAATTTTACTATTAAGCGAAGCAAAAGTTACACCATTTACAGTAGATGTATCACGTAGTTCTTTATAAAATGGAGCTTGATAATATAAACCTGTAGCAAAACGGAATAATATGTTATGATTATAAGCAGGAGTAACCACTAAAGATGCACGAGGTGATACGATAGATTCTTTATTGTAATTCCAATGACTAAATCTAATACCATAATTTAATATAAAACGTGAATGTCCGCCTGGACTTGTGAATCTATATGAATCTTGTATAAAAGATTCGAATCGTTTAGTTTTCAGTTCATTACGTGAATTTAAAGAATATATCATAAATAGGTCTTTACCAGTATGTGGTATACTGTATCCTGCAGAATCTCTCATTTCATATTCCCGACTTTTTTCTCTAATTTTCTCTAATTTATATGATAATCCAAATAAAATATCATGATTCTTGGGTTTATGGTTTAAAACCATTTTAAATGTCTCAACATTTGCCTTCAAATAATTTCTTGCATGTTCCATGTAAGTTCCTACGCCAAGATTTTCGCTTGTTTCAGTTTGAGTAAGCCAATATTGACCTTGGATGTCATAGGTTTCCTGCTCTTTGGTATAGAAAGCACTTGCAATTAGTGATAATGAAGTCTTATCTGTTATATGTCTAGTAACATTTAATGTTCCAAAATAAGTCCTGAATAAATCTTTCTCTTTACCATCAAAATAGACCTTGAAAGATTTTACATTTTCTAGTGTTCCAAAATTTGTTTCCCTATCTTCCGGTTCAAAATTATAATGGTTTTCTGATATGTTTCCTATTATATCAATTGTCCATCGTTTATTTGGACGAAAACTCATATACGTTTGATAATCTAGAAAATTAGGATTATATTCTCCATTAGTTTGCAAACTACCAAGTAAATATCTATTTGTTTTATATCGAATACCATTTATCCAAGAAATTTTCTTTGTGCCAAAACCTATATATCCATTTGCTCCGAGTAAACTAGCAGCAAATGAACCTTCAACAATGCTTTTGTGTCCATATTTTGGTTCAAGTCTTTTATATGTTATATCAAGTGCTGATGACATTTTGTCACAGTATTTTGCATCATATCCTCCTGTTGAGAAATTTATTTGTTTTACTAAATCTGGATTTATAATTGACAAACCTTCTTGTTGTCCACTTCTCACCAAAAATGGTCGATAAACTTCTACGTCATTTATATAAACACTATTTTCATCAAATGAACCTCCTCGTACATTATATTGAGAAGACAATTCACTATGTGTTGATACTCCTGCCTGTCCTTGAATAAGTTCTTCAACGGCATTGCCTGTAACTGATGGCATTGCTTTCATAACTTGAGCATCAATAGTTTGTACTTGTCCTATTTGCTTTCTTGTACCTGTAACTTCAACCTCACCTAATTCCGAATCACTAAAAAGTTGGATTTGCAGGGTTTGCTTACCCCTTGGGTTTCTAAGTACACGAGTTTTAGTTTTATATCCAATCATCGAAAATCTCACGACTACACTATCTTCGTAAGTTAAGTCGATTGAGAATTCTCCTTTCAAGTTCGTCATTGTCATTTTTCCCTGCTTGACAACTGCAACATTGGCTAACTCTATAGGATTATTTTCCGTATCACTTACTTTACCTTGCAAAGTAAATGTCTGTGCCATGATTTCTATATTACCTAATGCAGAAACAAAAGAAATCAAAATAATTAAAAATATTTTCCTTTTCATTATACTATATAACGCTATTTCTCCGTTATTATTGTGTAATAATGTTATCAAATCATTGTTTTTCACTATGAAAAAATATCTTTTAGCTATAGACTCATTCAAAGGGTGTATGACAACATTTGAGATTGAGGAAATTATCAGTGAAACTATACTGTCATTTGAACCAGAATCTAAAGTTGTTTGTGTTCCGCTATCTGATGGTGGAGAGGGTATGTTGTCAATTATTCAGAAATTAGGTGGATTTTCTATTGTAGAATGCAATTGTCATGATGCCTTAATGAGGAGAATTAAAGCACAATATGGTGTTGGTAGAGATGGTACTGCCATTATAGAAAGTGCTTTAATATGTGGAATTAACTTATTGTCTGACACAACTTTATGTCCCGTTAAGGCTACAACATATGGAGTAGGAGAGATGCTGGCAGATGCAGTTAAAAGAGGTTGCAATAATATACTTATAGGTTTAGGGGGTAGTGCCACAAGTGATTGCGGAATAGGAATGTTGCAAGCCCTTATTGATATATTTGCAACGAACAAGACTATTTTTGAAGTAAAAGCTTTTTTTAAAACAAATTTCCCAAAATTGACGATCACAATTGCTTGTGACGTAAATAATGTTTTATTTGGTGATAATGGGGCGGCATATGTTTTTGGACCTCAAAAAGGAGCTAAAAAGGAAGACATTTTCATATTGGACAGAAAGGCAAAAACATTTTCTACAATAGCATCAAACATAATGGGGATAGATTGCTCGATGTGTCCAGGTGCAGGTGCTGCAGGTGGACTAGGATATGCATTTATGCAGTTTTTTAATGCAAATGTAGTTTCTGGAACAGACATAATTATGGAATTAACATCTTTAAAACAAAAAATCAAAGATTCTGATATAGTCATAACAGGAGAAGGAAAAGCAGATAAACAAACTTTGCAAGGCAAAGCTCCATATGGTATACTTAATGCTGCTAAGTTATACAAAAAGCCAGTTGTTCTAGTTGCTGGCCAGATAAAAGATAAAAAATTACTAAGAGATGCTGGATTTGACTATTTACTTGAATTGAATTCTAACATACCTAGTAGTGATTCTAATAATGTTCAACAAAAATATTTAGATATTGATTACAATAGAAAAGTTATTAGTAATAAATTACCAATTTTCCTATCTAAACTAACTTTTTAAATTATGATAAAATGCAATTTACACATGTATTTTTTATTAATCGACATTATGATAAATAGGGTTGTGTGAAAAGTTAAGTAGACAAAAGAAGAGAATTTATTAATAACAAAAGAATCTAGACGTTTTACTATTCCGTATTTTAATAGGCACTTTAAAATAGACTAAAAGAAATAAAACTGGCCTGAATTTATAAATCATAACCTTTTAAATATTGTTTGACACCAAATACATTCATTTATCACGAAAGCTCTATAAATTTGAACGAATCAACCTTTTATTTTTGATGAAGATTCAAATTTATTCAAGTGCTGTTGGCGTATATAGACCTTCATAAACAATTAAAAGCGGAACTTACCATGGTGATAAAGTCGATATATGCAAAAAAGAGAGTCCTTTTCAGAACTCTCCGTTGCGTTTATTTGAGCCTCTTGTCGGATTCGAACCAACGACCCCGAGATTACAAATCACGTGCTCTGGCCAACTGAGCTAAAGAGGCAGGTGGGCAAGCTACCTATATCGCGCCGCTACAACCAACTACCTTTGCTACGTTCCCGTCCTGGAGGATTCGAAGGGAGCTGGCCGTATAGGACTTACCCATTTTCGAAATGCAAAATTACAATAAAAAATCTAATGATTGATAATATACACACTTTTTTTAAAGAATTTAACACAAATGTTTCAATATTTAATTTAATATGTCATGATTTGTATGTAAAAAATAAATATTTACCTTTTTAACTATATGATATTTTGTATATTTAAATTAAAAGTATTACTTTTGCTGATATTTTATTATACGAATATATACAAAATATATTGTCTATGCTAGTAAATAGTGAAAATACGTTTTTTTCGAAATACAAACAATTAAAAGCTTATGCTCGAATAGAAGGAATAATCGTTGGAGTCCTAATGAGTATTTGTTTTATGTTTTTTATAGGTGGATTTAGAAATATTATACTAAGTTCCATATCCCTTTTATTTTTATTTTCGATTTTTTTATACATAACCATAAGAACTATCAGATTTCAAAGCAAAATAGTCGAAGAACGTCTATCATTCAGGAGAGCATTCGCTTTTCCATTCTTTTCATTATTATATGGAAATATAATATTCGTTGTATTTCTTTTAGTCTATTTTATATGGTTTGATAATGGTTATTTTATTGATCAATATCTCATCATGATTAATGATACTAGAAATACCACAATATTTCAAGATTATGGTATTACAAATAATGATATAAAGCAGATTTCAACACAATTAAGTGAGGTCAGCCCAATTGACATATCATTTCAGTTTTTCATTACAAATGTAATTATATCTGCATTTGTAAGTGTTTTAGTAGCAATAATAACTAGGTTATATAATAGAATTTAAACATAAAAAAGTAATGGATATTTCAGTTATAATACCTCTTTTTAATGAGGAAGAGTCATTACCTGAACTTTTTGCTTGGATTAAGAAAGTTATGGATACAAATAACTTTACTTATGAAGTTATTTTTGTCAATGATGGCTCAACAGATAATTCGTGGAATGTTATAGAAAAATTAAGTAGTGAAAATAAAGAAGTAAAAGGAATTAAGTTCCGTAGGAATTACGGCAAAAGCCCTGCCCTATTCTTTGGCTTTAAAGAAGCAGATGGTGATGTCGTTATTACCATGGATGCTGATCTACAAGACTCTCCAGATGAGATTCCTGAGCTATACAGAATGATTACTGAGGATAACTATGATTTAGTATCTGGCTACAAACAGAAAAGATACGACCCACTATCGAAAACAATTCCGACAAAACTTTTTAATGCTACAGCAAGGAAAATAAGTGGAATAAAAAATCTACATGATTTTAATTGTGGACTGAAAGCATATAAAAAAGATGTTGTAAAGAATATAGAGGTTTATGGCGAAATGCATCGTTATATTCCTTATCTTGCTAAAAATGCAGGATTTAACAAGATTGGAGAGAAAGTTGTTCATCATCAAGCGCGTAAGTATGGAAAATCAAAATTTGGACTAAACCGTTTTATAAATGGCTATTTAGATTTGATTACATTATGGTTCTTAAGTACTTTCGGAAGGAAACCCATGCACGTTTTTGGATTTTTAGGAAGTATAATGTTTCTTCTGGGTTTCGTTGCTACTGTAATAATTGGTATTGATAAACTCATAGCATTATCTAATGGAGTTCCACAACGTCTTATTACAGATAGTCCATATTTCTACATATCTTTAACGACAATGATGATTGGCACACAATTGTTTATTGCTGGTTTTTTAGGCGATTTGATAAGTAGATCTTCTCAAGGAAGAAATGATTACCAGATAGAAAAAACAATTAGAATTGGCTCAATCTAAAATGTGTAAAAAGCAACAACACATCAGCTATTGGCAGATTATAGTTTTAATACTGCTGATTATTGGCTCAATATATATAATATGTAGTCACAAGAATTCACCTTATCAGAAAGATGATGGTGTTATTTTTGGAACAACCTACCATATTATATATCAAAATGACAAAAAGCTAACAAACGAGATTGAAGCGATTTTTGCTTCAATTGATGAGTCTTTATCACCTTTTAACAAAAATTCTATAATAACAAAAGTTAATAATAATATTCCTGTCAATCTAAATGACTATTTTATAGATGTTTTCAATTTTTCTATGAGAATAGCTAAGCTAACTAATGGAGCTTTTGATCCGACTGTAGCCCCATTAGTAAATGCTTGGGGGTTCGGTTTTAAGGAAAACCAAGAGGTTTCTCCAAAAAGCATAGATAGCCTTAGGCATATTGTTGGTTATCAAAACATCTCAATAAAAGCGAATAAAGTAGTTAAGCAAAATCCCAAAATAACCCTTGATTTTAGTGCTATTGCAAAAGGATATGCATGTGATGTAATTGCAAATATGTTTAAAGAAAACAATATCTCCAATTTCATGATTGAAGTTGGAGGAGAAATCGTTGCTCATGGCGTTAATCCAAATAACGATAAATGGAACATTGGCATAGCATCTCCAATTGACAACAATGAAAGCATTGACAATTCATATCAGGCTGTTATAAGCATAAGTGATAATGCGTTAGCAACAAGTGGAAACTATAGAAATTTTTATTATAAAAACGGGAAGAAATTTGCACATACAATTGATCCTAAGACTGGTTATCCTGTTCAGCATAGTCTTTTGTCTGCAACGGTTATTGCACCGACTTGTGCCATAGCTGACGCTTACGCTACATCTTTTATGGTTATGGGTATGGATAAGGCTAAGCATATTTTGAATAAGCACAAAGAACTTAAAGCATACTTCATTTATACCGATGAGAATGGAAATAATAAGACCTGGTTTTCTCAATCTTTAAAAGATGTAATAAATTAAAGACGATGGACAATTCAAGTAATTATCAGCTACTAGTTGACAGAATGTTGTCCCTTCCCCTTTTTATGGGAATGACGCAGGGCTCAATGAATGAAATAATGACCCAAACGAGATTAGATTTTCATAAATATGTAGCTAATGAAAAAATTATTTGTGCAGAAGATCCATGCGACTCACTTCTGTTCTTAATAAAAGGAAATATTCTAATGTCCACTTGCTCTATAAATAAGACTTACATTTTTGAAGAAGAGCTGAAGTCGCCTGCCGTTATTGAGCCTGAACGTTTGTTTGGTTTTTCCCAACGATATTTCAGTTCTTATTCCACTTTAACAGAATGCAGTATTGTTAGAATATTGAAAGAGGACGTTTTAAGCCTAGCATCAAAATATGAAATATTCCATTTTAATCTTTTAAATATAATATCAACACGTTCCCAAAGAGATAGAATTAGGATTTGGCAAAATTTACCAAATGGAATAGTAAAAAAAATAACCTCTTTCATATTAGACCATTGCATATATCCTGCAGGTAAGAAAAAAATGGTTATAACGATGCAGCAGTTATCGCAATATCTGTATGAGAGCAGGTTGAACATTTCTCAGACACTACATGTGTTAGAAGAAAAGAAACTAATAATAATGAAACGAGGAATTATTGAAGTTCCAAAACTTGAGCAACTTATTAGTTATAAAAATTCTCTCTGACTTGTAAATTATGACACATATTAATATAAAAGGAGCAAAAGAAAATAACCTAAAGAACATAAGTCTTAAAATTCCACATAACAAGTTTGTTGTTATCACAGGAGTAAGTGGTTCTGGTAAAACATCGTTAGCTTTTGACACTCTATACGCTGAAGGTCAGCGTCGGTATGTTGAAAGTCTTTCTTCATACGCACGTTTATTTTTAGGGAGAATGAAGAAACCAAAATGCGATAGCATCACACAACTGCCACCAGCAATTGCTATAGAACAAAAAGTTGTAAGTCGGAATCCGCGTTCTACAGTAGGTACTTCTACCGAAATATATGATTATTTGCGATTGTTATTTGCACGTATCGGCAAAACATACTCTCCTATTTCAGGCAATATCGTAAAAAAGCATACGACAGAAGATGTTGTAAAGAGCATATTAAATTTGTCCAAAGATACGCTGTTATATATATTATCACCTATTAATATTTCTATTCAAAAGGACAATTTAGATAAATACTTAATATCAAAATTGCAAAATGGATATACAAGATTGTTTTGCAAAGATGAATTATTAAAAATTGAAGATTTCTTAAGTAAATTTGAAAAATCTAAAGTAAGTGAAGATGACATCAAAATCTTAATTGACAGGTTGCATGTTGATGATAATTCAGACATCCTATCAAGGATGCGTGAGAGTATAGAAACTGCTTTTTACGAAGGCGACAATGAATGTATAGTTTATCTACCATCAACAAAAGAGTCATTATATTTCTCTTCTCGCTTTGAATGTGACGGAATTAAATTTGAAGAACCTACAGAAAATATGTTCTCATTCAATTCACCACTTGGAGCGTGTCCTACCTGCGAAGGTTTTGGAAATATAATTGGAATTGACGAAAAACTTGTCATTCCCAACAGTTCATTAAGTGTTTTTGATGGTTGTGTACAATGTTGGCATGGTGAGAAAATGAAAATATGGCAAGATGAATTTTGTAGAAGAGCTGCAATAGATTCGTTTCCAATATTCACACCATATCATGAACTTTCGCAGAAACATAAAGATTGGCTTTGGCATGGCCTTCCATCTGATTTACATCATGACATAGACGAGCAAGTAAATATTGATGCATTTTTCAAAATGGTTAAAGACAACCAGTACAAGATTCAATATCGTGTAATGATGAGTCGATATAGAGGTAAGACACTATGTCCACGCTGCAAAGGAACTAGACTAAAAGAAGAGACTCGGAATGTTAAGATTGACGAGAAAACCATTCAGGATCTAATAGAAATGCCAATATCAGCTTTATACAAATGGTTTAAAAGCATAAACTTAACAGAGGAAGATAAAAACGTAGGAAAAAGAGCTATAACAGAAATATTAAGCCGCTTAAGCTATCTTGAGAACGTGGGTCTTGGATATTTAACACTTAACAGGTTGTCTAACACGCTGAGTGGTGGTGAAAGTCAACGTATAAACTTAACGACTTCATTGGGAAGTTCTCTTGTTGGTTCATTGTACATATTAGATGAGCCAAGTATAGGATTACACTCAAGAGATACACACAAGCTTATATCCATTATTCAACAATTACGTGACATGGATAATACTGTTATTGTTGTTGAGCACGATGAAGATATTATGCGAGCAGCAGATTATTTAATAGATATTGGTCCAGACGCAGGAAGATATGGTGGGAATGTTGTATTTCAAGGTGATACAAAAATGATTTCTGAAGCTACATCTGAGCAATATCCACTTAGCCATACAGTCAAATATCTCAGTAAGGTAGAGTCAATTCCTGTTCCGTCTTCAAGGCGAAAATGGAATCTTAACATAGAGATCAAAGGAGCAAGAATGAATAATTTAAAGGGAATTGACGTGAAATTTCCATTAAATGTATTGACTGTAGTTACTGGTGTGAGTGGTAGTGGAAAGTCTTCACTTGTTCGAGGAATCTTATATCCTGCCCTCAAAAGGCATCTTAATGAGGTTTGTGACCCGCCTGGCGACTATATTTCTTTGGAGGGTGACTGGAATATGATAGAACATGTTGAGATGGTTGACCAGAATCCTATTGGTAAGAGTTCTCGTTCTAATCCCGTTACTTATGTAAAGGCATTTGATTTGATTAGACAACTATTTGCCGACCAGACTTTGTCTAAGCAAATGGGATATTCACCACAATATTTTTCTTTTAATACTGACGGAGGAAGGTGTGACGAATGTAAAGGAACCGGTGAGATATACGTTGAAATGCAGTTTATGCCAGATCTTGTTTTAGAATGTGATGCATGTCATGGAACGCGCTATAAGCGTGATATACTTGATGTCAAATTTAAGGGTAAGAATATAAGTGATGTCCTTGACATGTCTGTTAACGAAGCATTTGATTTCTTTTTGGAGAACAATCAAGAGCAAATCGCAAATAAGCTTAAACCCCTTAAAGATGTTGGATTGGGGTATATCAAGTTAGGGCAAAGTTCTTCTTCTTTGTCTGGAGGTGAGAATCAAAGAGTTAAATTAGCATATTATATCGGTCAGGAAAGGCAAGCCCCTACCCTTTTCATTTTTGATGAACCAACAACAGGATTACATTTCCATGATATTCAGAAACTGTTAGGTGCATTTAATTCATTAATCCAAAAAGGTCATAGCATAATAGTGATTGAACATAACTTGGAAGTAATAAAGTGTGCTGACTATATCATTGATCTTGGTCCTGATGCTGGAGTGAATGGTGGCGAGATTGTTGCTGAGGGTACGCCAGAGCAAGTAGCAAATAGTGGAAAGGGCTTTACTTCTTACTACCTAAAAGAGAAAATTAGTTAAATTTCCATAATTCAAAAACTCATCATGCTAATTATAACTATTGAGCAATAATAAATTGAATTTAAATTATTAATTTTGCATCGATTTAAAAAAAAAATCGTTGTTGCCGAAATGGCTCAGTTGGTAGAGCAACGCATTCGTAATGCGTAGGTCGCGGGTTCGAGTCCCGCTTTCGGCTCATTATTTATAATGTTTGTACAAGACTGTTTTTTCATTTCTTCCTCATTTCTTCTACAAACAAAGTTTCCCCTGACACTCTAAACATAACATCGTAATTATCGTAGTCCATTCCATAAATCCTTTTATCGTCGTTGTGATAGTGTGGACGCGGATCTAAAGATAAAATTTCGGCTAAAGTATTAAGTTTTTCATTGTCAAATTCTTCTTTTATCCGATCTGAAAAAATAACATTCAATCGTTTTATTTTATTTAAATCAACAAAGCCACAACGAACATTTGTATGTGAGTCACAGTATTCAATATAAGGTTTAATGTCATATATTGGAGTTTTGTCCAATAAGTCTCCGCCTTTCACATGGAGAATAGGTCCGTTATCGCTTTCCCATTCAACTTTCACCAATTTAACCGAAGACACCCCTATAGGATTTGGTCTGTAGGGTGAACGACTAGCAAAAACTCCAACCTTTTTGTTCCCTCCTAACAATGGGGGGCGTACTACAGGACTAGTAGAAATACCTTTATTCTCAGAAAAACACCAAATCAACCATAGATAGTCAAAGCCATCTATACCTCTTATATAGTCAGGATTCCTGAATGGTTTTTCGAAAACAATTCTACCAACTAGATCTTTTACCAAACCGCTTTGTTTTGGAATTCCAAATTTAGATGTTAGTGGTGAACGATATATAGCTATCGGTTGCAATTTCATCATTACTACAATTTGAGCACAAAGGTATATATTTTTTTGTTTTAAGGACTAAGTTTCATTTTAATATTTGACAAATTAAAGCACTGGCTTCTTCAATAAAACTTATTCCCTCCTACCCATAAACAGATACATTGGAATCAACACTTGTTTTGTTTATATATGTATATAATGTGACTAAAGGAATCTTGTAAATGAATAATTGAATGAATATAAATAACTTGATTTTTAATTGAACTCTACATTACAGTTTTGCGTTTTGTCAAGATTTTTCAACAAGAAATGTATGAAATATTTTGACAAACCGATTTTACAATCTAGAGAAAAATAATGGCTGATTTTTTGTGTTGGCACGGAGGAAATATAAAAAACTGTTTATTTGTTAATCAATCGACTTAAATTATGTGAACATACATGAGGAATGATTTTGCAAAAGGTGTCCTTTAGCAATATCAAAGGTGGCATATCAGGGTGTAATATGTGGCATATCGCAGTGTCAAAGGTGCCCTTTCGCACTACGAAAGGGCACCTTTCATTTTTTTAGAAATTATGAGTTTCACTCAGAGCGCTATAATATCTTGATTACTAATGGTTTACTAAAAACAGCAAGAAACCGTCAAATACTCGCATATTTTGCAGATTCTTTTTTCGCAGTCGAAAATTTTTAAGTTATTCGAGCTGAAATTTAATCAATGGTAAATGGTTTTGTCAAAATTTTTCATAACATGTAAGTTCACACTAATTCCTCTTAAAGAATATTCCGACCATTAAACTTTAATTTTATCTTACAAAAATATGAATTCTGGAATTCTTTACTTTTTTAGCAAAAATATGGTTCATCCCCGAATTGCGTTGGTTTTGTCATGTAGTCCGAGCAGTAGCAGTGTGAAATACTCATCATCTCTATAGCCATATGCTCTTCTCTTCATTACCTTTATCTTATTGTTGATTCCTTCC